>OGJK01001439.1_pt1 | contig 21810 bp, 17 predicted proteins | sample 1571961 | NCBI WGS metagenome assembly OGJK01 (sample SAMEA2582120, study PRJEB24529) | metagenome | biome: Human gut stool | place: China | collected 2011 | reverse complement strand
AGCCTGGCGAAGGATATCGTTACTGCGGCGCAGTTCACGATTTTCACGCTCCAGCCCTTTCAGGTGTCAACGCCACTCTGAGAGAGTTTTATGCATCCCGTATTGGGCACTATGATGCCGGAAATCTGCGAGGCTCGACACCTCTCTGATTTTCCCCTTTATTTATCACGGTGCCCCAGATCTAATGTTGGGGATGCGTTCATCTCATTCCCAATGAGTAATCGCACTGTTCTCATTGTCTGCAGGCATCCGGACAGAGCCATGTGATGTTGCACTCACAACCAGCATGACTTCAATGCAACTTAAGTGACACCGGCCGGTTTTATACCGAACATACCCTGTACCATGCGGTGCATTTTTGCCAGTGTTACTGCCTGACATGCTTTCATCAGACGCAGGTTCTCTCTCATATCCTCTGAGTTACTCCGGTAAGGTGATGATCATATCTTTATTTGATAGCACGGTAATGCCAGATAAATACAGACACAATGGTAAATAATATAGTTGCAAATAATGCCGCCATAATCAGCGCGATTGCGACACCTGTTTTCGATACCAGCGGCACCAGCAAAGCGCACAGTCCATAGCCAAGTGTGTGACTGGTAGCGAGCCAGCCCGCGCCTGCGCCATCAGCCAGCTTATCATTCAGTAGAAGTTGATAAGCGGGTGTTGCCAGAGCTGCTCCAAATGACAGCACTGCACAGCCCGGGTAAAACAACCATAGCTGTTCGGAGAGCATGATAGCCAGACCACCACTCATCAACACTCCGGCACTCAGGAGCAGGGCCACCGGAGTCAGGCGCTGCGGACGGAGTACCCCGAACTGCGCGATAAGCGCAGCTACTGCGGACAGACCCAACAGCCAGGCCATCTGTTGGCTAATGGCTGTGGTATCCGTAGCGAACTGGCGAGTAAGGGCAGGCGAAAGTCCAAGCTGCATCATGCTCACCGCCGCAGCCAGTAATATTGCGCAAAGCAGATAAGGCAGACAATCCCGCTTCAGACTGACGCTCTTGCACTCCGGTGTGGGCTGTGGTGGTGTGCCGGGCAACCGCAGCAGCATCAGCAGCGCCAGCACTGGGGCTGCCATCAGCAGCCCCAGTGGCGCCAGAGGATGAATGGCCAGCATTGCTGCCGCGCACAGCGGCCCGAATAGCCTGCCGCAACTCAGGCCGGAGCTGATGGTTGCCAGAGCGGCCATGCGATTCCCTTCTCCTGCTCTCTGCAATGCCCAGACCTGACAGGCTGGCACCATTGCCGACACGGTCAGCCCGTAGGCGATCCGGGCGATGATTAATATTCCCAGTCCCACCGCTGTTGTTATGGCGCTGGTAGCCATCAGCACGCTTCCCAGCCCTAGCAGGGTAAAGCTTATGCCATATCCTCCCAGAGCCCACAACACCACAGGTTTACTGCCAGTACGGGAAATTTGCTTTCCCCACCACGGGGACGATGGCAGAAACAGCATTGAGCCAAGCATCAGCAGGGCAGCCCATACAGACAGACTCAGATTTGTCTGTATGACCAGAACAGGGAGCACAACCAGCAGACCGTTCTGCCCGATACCGAGAAGCCCGGCACTGAACGCAAGTGGCCAGCAGGACAGTGGTTTTTGGGGCGTATCTTCGATCCCAGGTGACATTTTAATGTTTCAACTCCATGTATTAATTGTGTTTATTTGTAAAATTAATTTATCTGACAATAACATTTCTTATTGATAATGAGAATCATTATTGACATAATTGTTATTATTTTACTGTGTGGGAGCTGTTTGACTATGACCCTGCCCTCTGAAAAACCAGCCACAGATGTGGCTGCGCAGTGCTTCCTGAATGCACTGATTCGTGAAACCACAGACTGGAAACTGACAGAATATCCGCCAGACGAATTGCTCATCCCGCTGGATGAGCAGAAATCGCTCCATTTCAGAGTGGCTTATTTCTCCCCAACCCAGCATCACCGCTTTGCATTTCCTGCACGTCTGGTCACGGCATCAGGCAGTTATCCTGTCGACTTTACCACTCTCTCCCGGCTTATTATTGATAAGCTACGCCATCAACTGTTTCTGCCCGTTCCCCTCTGCGAAACTTTCCACCAGCGCGTGCTGGAAAGCCATGTCCATACGCAACAGGCAATTGATGCCCGTCATGACTGGGCCGCTCTGCGTGAAAAAGCGTTGAATTTTGGCGAGGCTGAGCAGGCGCTGCTGACAGGACACGCTTTCCACCCTGCGCCTAAGTCTCATGAACCGTTTAACCGGCGGGAGGCTGAACGCTACCTGCCTGATATGGCACCCCACTTCCCACTGCGGTGGTTTTCGGTGGATAAAACGCAAATCGCCGGTGAAAGTTTGCATCTCAACCTTCAACAGCGGCTGACGCGATTTGCCGCAGAGAATGCGCCTCAGTTACTCAACGAATTAAGTGACAACCAATGGCTGTTCCCGTTGCACCCGTGGCAGGGGGAATATCTTTTGCAGCAGGGGTGGTGCCAGGCACTTGTTGCTAAAGGGCTGATTAAAGACTTAGGTGAGGCCGGCACGTCGTGGCTGCCGACCACCTCTTCCCGTTCCCTCTACTGTGCCACCAGCCGCGATATGATCAAGTTCTCCCTGAGCGTACGGCTGACCAACTCCATCCGTACTCTGTCCGTGAAAGAAGTGAAGCGTGGGATGCGCCTGGCACGCCTGGCTCAAACCGACGGCTGGCAGATGCTACAGGTCCGCTTCCCGACTTTCCGGGTAATGCAGGAGGATGGCTGGGCCGGGCTGCTCGATCTTAACGGCAACATCATGCAGGAAAGTCTGTTTGCCCTGCGTGAAAATCTGCTGGTGGATCAGCCGAAAAGCCAGACTAACGTACTGGTCTCCCTGACTCAGGCCGCACCTGATGGCGGTGATTCGCTGCTGGTTTCGGCGGTAAAACGCCTGAGCGATCGCCTCGGTATCACTGTGCAACAGGCCGCCCATGCATGGGTCGATGCATACTGTCAGCAAGTGCTAAAGCCGCTGTTTACGGCTGAAGCGGATTACGGCCTGGTGCTGCTGGCGCATCAGCAAAATATTCTTGTCCAGATGCTTGGGGATCTGCCGGTCGGATTTATTTACCGTGACTGTCAGGGCTGCGCTTTTATGCCTCACGCGACAGACTGGCTCGATTCTATTGGCGAGGCGCAGGCGGAAAATATTTTCACCCATGAGCAGTTGCTGCGCTATTTCCCTTATTACCTGCTGGTTAACTCCACTTTTGCTGTGACCGCTGCGCTGGGGGCTGCCGGGCTGGACAGCGAATCGAATCTGATGGCTCGTGTACGAGCATCGCTGGCTGAAGTGCGTGATCAGGTGACTCATAAAACCTGTCTCAACTACGTGCTGGAAAGTCCGTACTGGAACGTAAAAGGTAACTTTTTCTGTTATCTGAACGATCATAACGAGAACACCATTGTTGACCCTTCGGTGATCTATTTCGATTTCGCTAACCCGCTGCAGGCTCAGGAGGTCTGAATGTCTGAGGCAAACATTATTCACAGCAGATATGGACTGCGCTGTGAAAAACTCGACAAGCCCCTGAATCTTGGCTGGGGACTGGACAATAGCGCGGTGTTGCACTGTCCCGGGGAGCTGCCGACAGGGTGGCTGTGCGATGCGCTGGATCAGATATTTATCGCCGCACCACAACTGTCAGCAGTGGCTCTCCCCTGGGCCGAATGGCGTGAGGAGCCACAGGCGCTGACGCTTTTTGGGCAGGTAAAAAGCGACATTATCCATCGTACTGCCTTCTGGCAGTTACCGTTATGGTTGAGTTCACCGGCAAACCGGGCCTCCGGTGAAATGGTTTTTGATGCAGAGCGTGAGATTTATTTCCCGCAGCGCCCACCCCGTCCGCAGGGTGAGGTTTACCGCCGTTACGATCCACGTATTCGCAGGATGCTGAGTTTCCGCATTGCCGATCCCGTTTCTGATGCAGAACGTTTCACCCGCTGGATGAATGATCCGCGCGTTGAGTATTTCTGGGAGCAAAGTGGCTCACTGGAGGTACAGACCGCCTATCTGGAGCGCCAGCTCACCGGTAAACATGCATTCCCGCTGATTGGGTGCTTCGACGATCGGCCATTCAGCTATTTCGAAATCTACTGGGCGGCGGAAGACCGCATTGGTCGTCACTATTCGTGGCAGCCCTTTGACCGTGGCCTGCATCTGCTGGTTGGTGAACAGCAATGGCGCGGGGCCCACTATGTGCAAAGCTGGCTGCGCGGGCTGACACATTACCTGCTGCTGGATGAGCCCCGTACGCAGCGCACAGTACTGGAGCCACGCACCGATAACCAGCGCCTGTTCCGCCATCTTGAGCCTGCGGGATACCGGACAATTAAAGAGTTCGACTTCCCACATAAGCGCTCGCGCATGGTGATGGCGGATCGTCATCACTTCTTCACGGAGGTCGGTCTGTAATGAATCACAAGGACTGGGATTTTGTTAACCGTCGGCTGGTGGCAAAAATGTTGTCTGAGATGGAGTATGAGCAGGTTTTCCACGCGGAATCTCAGGGCGATGACCACTACTGCATTAACCTGCCGGGAGCACAATGGCGCTTCATCGCTGAACGTGGTATATGGGGCTGGCTGTGGATTGATGCCCAAACGTTGCGCTGCACGGACGAACCAGTACTGGCGCAGACGCTGCTGATGCAGCTAAAGCCGGTGCTGTCAATGAGTGATGCCACTGTTGCAGAGCATATGCAGGATTTGTATGCCACGCTACTGGGCGACCTGCAACTGCTGAAGGCCCGTCGCGGACTGAGTGCCAGTGACCTGATTAATCTTGATGCCGATCGTCTGCAATGCCTGCTGAGCGGTCATCCTAAATTCGTTTTTAATAAAGGTCGCCGTGGCTGGGGCAAAGAGGCGCTGGAACGATATGCGCCAGAGTATACCAACACCTTCAGACTGCACTGGCTGGCGGTAAAACGTGAACATATGATCTGGCGCTGCGATAACGATCTGGATATTCAGCAGTTGTTGACTGCCGCAATGGATCCGCAGGAGTTTACACGCTTCAGTCAGGTCTGGCAGGAAAACGGGCTGGATCACAACTGGCTGCCGCTGCCGGTACATCCGTGGCAGTGGCAGCAAAAAATCGCCACAGACTTCATCGCTGATTTTGCCGAAGGCAGGATGGTGTCTCTCGGCGAGTTTGGCGACCAGTGGCTCGCCCAGCAGTCGCTGCGTACCCTGACCAACGCCAGCCGCCGGGGAGGGCTGGATATCAAGCTGCCGCTGACCATCTACAACACCTCATGCTACCGGGGGATCCCTGGCAGATATATCGCTGCCGGACCACTGGCTTCACGCTGGCTGCAACAGGTTTTTGCGACCGACGCCACCCTGGTGCAAAGCGGCGCAGTGATCCTTGGTGAACCGGCTGCAGGCTATGTGTCCCATGAAGGCTATGCCGCGCTTGCCCGGGCTCCCTATCGCTACCAGGAAATGCTTGGTGTTATCTGGCGGGAGAATCCGTGCCGCTGGCTGAAACCGGATGAAAGTCCTGTTCTGATGGCAACACTGATGGAGTGCGACGAAAACAATCAGCCGCTGGCAGGCGCATATATCGACCGCTCCGGACTGGACGCTGAAACCTGGCTTACGCAATTGTTCCGGGTGGTTGTGGTTCCGCTGTATCACCTGCTTTGCCGCTACGGTGTCGCGCTTATTGCACACGGACAAAATATAACGCTCGCCATGAAAGAGGGGGTACCACAGCGTGTTCTGCTGAAAGACTTCCAGGGCGATATGCGGCTGGTGAAAGAAGCGTTTCCCGAAATGGACTCTTTGCCTCAGGAGGTGCGTGATGTCACATCCCGTCTGAGTGCGGACTACTTAATCCATGATTTGCAGACGGGTCACTTCGTGACAGTACTGCGTTTTATTTCGCCACTGATGGTTCGTCTTGGCGTACCTGAAAGGCGATTTTATCAACTGCTGGCAGCAGTGTTGAGTGATTACATGAACAAACATCCACAAATGGCAGAGCGTTTTGCGCTTTTCTCACTCTTCAGGCCACAAATCATTCGCGTGGTGCTGAACCCGGTAAAACTGACCTGGCCGGACCTGGATGGCGGCAGTCGCATGCTGCCGAATTACCTTGAGAATCTGCAAAATCCGCTGTGGTTGGTAACTCAGGAATATGAATCATGAAAAAAAGTGTCGATTTTATTGGTGTCGGGACAGGGCCATTTAATCTCAGCATTGCTGCATTGTCACATCAGATCGAAGAACTGAACTGTCTCTTCTTTGACGAACATCCTCATTTTTCCTGGCATCCGGGTATGCTGGTACCGGATTGTCATATGCAGACCGTCTTTCTGAAAGATCTGGTCAGTGCAGTTGCACCTACAAATCCCTACAGCTTTGTTAACTATCTGGTGAAGCACAAAAAGTTCTATCGCTTCCTTACAAGCAGGCTACGTACAGTATCCCGTGAAGAGTTTTCTGACTATCTCCGCTGGGCTGCTGAAGATATGAATAACCTGTATTTCAGTCATACCGTTGAAAATATTGATTTCGACAAAAAAAGTCGATTGTTTCTGGTTCAGACCAGTCGGGGAGAATATTTTGCCCGCAATATCTGCCTTGGTACAGGAAAACAACCTTATTTACCACCCTGTGTGAAGCATGTGACACAATCCTGTTTCCATGCCAGTGAAATGAATCTTCGTCGGCCGGATCTGAGTGGAAAACGGATAACCGTGGTTGGTGGAGGACAGAGTGGTGCAGACCTGTTCCTTAATGCATTACGCGGGGAATGGGGAGAAGCGGCGGAAATAAACTGGGTCTCACGGCGTAATAATTTTAACGCACTGGATGAGGCTGCTTTTGCTGATGAGTATTTTACACCTGAATATATTTCAGGCTTCTCCGGACTGAAGGAAGATATTCGCCATCAGTTACTGGATGAGCAGAAAATGACATCGGATGGCATCACTGCCGATTCTTTACTGACCATTTATCGTGAGTTGTACCACCGTTTTGAAGTTCTGAGAAAACCAAGAAATATCCGTCTGCTACCCAGTCGCTCGGTAACAACTCTGGAAAGTAGTGGTCCGGGCTGGAGGTTATTGATGGAACATCATCTGGATCAGGGCAGAGAGAGCCTGGAAAGTGATGTGGTGATTTTCGCCACAGGTTACCGTTCTGCATTGCCACAAATACTTCCCTCACTGATGCCCTTGATCACCATGCACGATAAGAACACCTTTAAAGTGCGTGATGACTTCACTCTGGAATGGAGTGGCCCGAAAGAAAATAACATCTTTGCGGTCAACGCCAGCATGCAAACTCATGGCATCGCCGAACCCCAGCTCAGCCTGATGGCCTGGCGATCTGCACGTATTCTTAATCGCGTACTGGGGCGTGATTTATTCGATCTCAGTATGCCGCCCGCACTGATTCAGTGGCGCAGCGGCAGCCGGAAAAAACCGCAGCCGGAGGCTGCTTCTTTAACTCACTATACAGCAAATATTCAGGAATAACGATGATGCGCAAAAAGTATATGCCCCGGGCTCTTGGTCCGCTGCTTCTTGTCGTGCTGTCACCAGCTGTCGCCCAGCAAAACGATGATAATGAGATCATAGTGTCTGCCAGCCGCAGCAATCGAACTGTAGCGGAGATGGCGCAAACCACCTGGGTTATCGAAAATGCCGAACTGGAGCAGCAGATTCAGGGCGGTAAAGAGCTGAAAGACGCACTGGCTCAGTTAATCCCCGGCCTTGATGTCAGCAGCCAGAGTCGAACCAACTACGGTATGAACATGCGTGGCCGCCCGCTGGTTGTCCTGATTGACGGTGTGCGCCTCAACTCTTCACGTTCCGACAGCCGACAACTGGACTCTGTCGATCCTTTTAATATCGACCATATTGAAGTGATCTCCGGCGCGACGGCCCTGTACGGTGGCGGGAGTACCGGAGGGTTGATCAACATCGTGACCAAAAAAGGTCAGCCGGAAACCATGATGGAGTTTGAGGCTGGCACAAAAAGTGGCTTTAACAGCAGTAAAGATCACGATGAGCGCATTGCCGGTGCTGTCTCCGGCGGAAATGACCATATCTCCGGACGTCTTTCCGTGGCATATCAGAAATTTGGCGGCTGGTTTGACGGTAACGGCGATGCCACCCTGCTTGATAACACCCAGACCGGCCTGCAGCACTCCAATCGGCTGGACATCATGGGAACCGGTACGCTGAACATCGATGAATCCCGGCAGCTTCAACTGATAACGCAGTACTATAAAAGTCAGGGAGACGACAATTACGGGCTTAATCTCGGGAAAGGCTTTTCCGCCATCAGCGGGAGCAGCACACCATACGTCAGTAAGGGGCTGAATTCTGACCGCATTCCCGGCACTGAGCGGCATTTGATCAGCCTGCAGTACTCTGACAGTGATTTCCTGGGACAGGAACTGGTCGGTCAGGTTTACTACCGCGATGAGTCGTTGCGGTACTACCCGTTCCCGACGGTAAATGCGAATAAACAGGCGACGGCTTTCTCCTCGTCACAGCAGGATACCGACCAGTACGGCATGAAACTGACTCTGAACAGCCAACTGATGGACGGCTGGCAAATCACCTGGGGGCTGGATGCTGAGCATGAGCGCTTTACCTCCAACCAGATGTTCTTCGATCTGGCTCAGGCAAGTGCTTCCGGAGGGCTGAACAACCATAAGATTTACACCACCGGGCGCTATCCGTCATATGACATCACCAATCTGGCGGCCTTCCTGCAATCCAGCTATGACATTAATGATATTTTTACCGTCAGCGGTGGCGTACGCTATCAGTATACTGAGAACAGGGTAGATGATTTCATCGACTACACGCAGCAACAGAAGATTGCTGCCGGGAAGGCGATATCTGCCGACGCCATTCCTGGTGGTTCGGTAGATTACGATAACTTTCTGTTCAATGCTGGTCTGCTGATGCACATCACCGAACGTCAGCAGGCATGGTTCAATTTTTCCCAGGGGGTGGCATTGCCGGATCCGGGGAAATATTATGGTCGCGGCATCTATGGTGCAGCAGTGAACGGCCATCTTCCCCTGACAAAGAGCGTGAACGTCAGCGACAGTAAGCTGGAAGGCGTGAAAGTCGATTCTTATGAACTGGGCTGGCGCTTTATCGGTGACAACCTGCGGACTCAAATCGCGGCATATTACTCGCTTTCCAATAAGAGCGTGGAAAGGAATAAAGATCTGACCATCAGTGTGAAGGACGACAGGCGCCGTATTTACGGCGTGGAAGGTGCGGTGGACTACCTGATCCCGGATACTGACTGGAGTACCGGTGTGAACTTCAATGTGCTGAAAACCGAGTCGAAAGTGAACGGTCAATGGCAAAAATATGACGTGAAGGAATCAAGTCCATCGAAAGCGACAGCTTACATTAACTGGGCGCTGGAACCGTGGAGTCTGCGTGTACAGAGCACCACTTCTTTCGACGTAAGCGATGCAGAGGGTAACGATATTAATGGTTACACTACCGTCGATTTTATCAGTAGTTGGCAGCTTCCGGTGGGAACACTCAGCTTCAGCGTTGAGAACCTCTTCGACCGTGACTATACCACTGTCTGGGGACAACGTGCACCTCTGTACTACAGCCCGGGTTACGGCCCTGCTTCACTGTACGACTACAAAGGCCGGGGCCGAGCCTTTGGTCTGAACTACTCAGTGCTGTTCTGACGGGGATGCTTTTGCAACAAGGGTATGCTGTAAACAACATGGTCCTTGGTGGCCATGTTGTTTACAGCCAGTATTGTTTACAGCCATAGACTGGCCCCCTGAATCTCCAGACAACCAATATCACTTAAATAAGTGATAGTCTTAATACTAGTTTTTAGACTAGTCATTGGAGAACAGATGATTGATGTCTTAGGGCCGGAGAAACGCAGACGGCGTACTACACAGGAAAAGATCGCTATCGTTCAGCAGAGCTTTGAACCGGGAATGACGGTCTCCCTTGTTGCCCGGCAACATGGTGTGGCAGCCAGCTATTTCTCTGGCGTAAGCAATACCAGGAGGGAAGTCTTACTGCTGTGGCTGCCGGAGAACAGGTCGTTCCTGCCTCTGAACTTGCTGCCGCCATGAAGCAGATTAAAGAACTCCAGCGTCTGCTCGGCAAAAAAACGATGGAAAATGAACTCCTTAAAGAAGCCGTTGAATATGGGCGAGCAAAAAAGTGGATAGCGCACGTCATTCTCAGACGAGCCGATGACTGGAAGGACGGCCGCCGCAGCCGTCACACGGATGATACGGATGTGCTTCGCCGTATACACCATGTTATCGGAGAGCTACCCACATATGGTTATCGTCGGGTATGGGCGCTGCTTCGCAGACAAACAGAACTTGATGGTATGCCTGCGATCAATGCCAAACGTGTTTACCGGATCATGCGCCAGAATGCGCTGTTGCTTGAGCGAAAACCCGCTGTACCGCCATCGAAACGGGCACATACCGGCAGAGTGGCTGTGAAAGAAAGTAATCAGCGATGGTGCTCTGACGGGTTTGAGTTCCGCTGTGATAACGGAGAAAAACTGCGGGTCACGTTCGCGCTGGACTGCTGTGACCGTGAGGCACTGCACTGGGCGGTCACAACGGGTGGCTTCGACAGTGAAACAGTACAGGACGTCATGCTGGGAGCAGTGGAACGCCGCTTTGGCAGCGAGCTTCCGGCGTCTCCAGTGGAGTGGCTGACGGATAATGGTTCATGCTACCGGGCGAATGAAACACGTCAGTTCGCCAGGATGTTGGGACTTGAACCGAAGAACACGGCAGTGCGGAGTCCGGAGAGTAACGGAATAGCAGAGAGCTTCGTGAAAACGATAAAGCGTGACTACATAAGTATCATGCCCAAACCAGACGGGTTAACGGCAGCAAAGAACCTTGCAGAGGCGTTCGAGCATTATAACGAATGGCATCCGCATAGTGCGCTGGGTTATCGCTCGCCACGGGAATATCTGCGGCAGTGGGCCAGTGATGGGTTAAGTGATAACAGGTGTCTGGAAATATAGGGGCAAATCCATCTGGGAATATAGAGGTAATCTGCGAGGCGATCTGATGTATAATCTGTTTAGTAAGAGTAGCGTTTTTAACGCTATTACGTCCATGGTGTAGCCTATATGCAGGCAAAGTTCATATCCTTGAGTTTTATGTCAGCCTCTTCCTTTAAGCATCTACTTGGTGTCTATCGTTACTTCGCACACAAGCATCATGTATATGATGTAACGAAATTAGTTAACGCCCTTATAAGAATCAAGACGTTATCGGGACGCTGTTAACCTGGCTATCCATCCCAAAACCGGTGCTGACTGGCAATAGCGCGGACAGCAAAATCGGGTGATGACACCGGGGCAGAATGAAAAATATTATCTTGCTGGCGCGTTACATAGCTGAACGGGCAAAGTCTGCTACGTGGGCAGTAACCGCAAAGTTCAGCCTTATTTATCAGTCTGTTGAAGCAACTGAAGTCTGTGTACCGGCGGGCAAAAACGATGCCCCTCATCGTGGATAATTACATTATTCACAAAAGCCGGGAAACGCAGCGTTGGCTGAAGGAAAATCCGAAGTTCAGGGTGATTTATCAGCAAGTTTACTCGCCATGGGTAAATCATTTTGAACGGCTATGGCAGGCGCTTCATGAAACGATAACGCGCAATCATCAGTGCCGGAGATGTGGCAGTTGCTGAAAAAAGTCCAACACTTTATGGAAACTGCCAGTCCGTTCCCCGGCGGGAGACATGGTCTGGCAAAAGTGTAGCGGTATTAGGCGCAGCTATTTAGCGACATATTCCTTTGTTTTATCGTCAGTTCGTAAACGTCCGATAGCGATGATGTGAAGTGCACTATTTGCAGCACGCTCCCCACCCCGATTAAGTCGGTAACGGTTCATTTTTTTAGAAGATACGGTAACCGAGTTGACACCACACAGCACCGCAAAACCTGATTCTATTCTTAGCCGTTGGGGATTATCTCCGGCAGTGATGAGCAACTGCGAAGCGCTTTCGTATCCAACAGCATTACGTTTAATCAGTTCAGGTGCCAGTTCATCGACAATTGCCGCAATCATGACATCAAGGTCGGCGATTTCATCATGTAACTCGAAATAGCGTCAGGCAAGTGATTTCAATGCAATGCGATAAACGTTGGTAACATTACGATATTCACTGGCACTAGGCTTCCAGGATCCCGGAGTCCTGATAAGTTGCATACGTGTCATATTTCTGAGTGGTTCGCGTAATTCATCCGGTGCAGAGATAATATAGGAATGGATAATCTGGAGAGCGACTCTGCAGGCTGATATTGCGGTTTTGCGGCAAGTTTTTGGCATCCGCTTCTACGCCAAATACCTGAAGTAGGAATGGATGCGTTAGCAGCATACATCCGGATCTGCGCGGGGAATAGCCGGAAACGGCTATCCCTACCACAATAGCTAACTTTGTAATAGTGCCCTTTTAGGCTCATGTACTCTGACGTAATTCTATCTGGTAGTTGAATTGCACGATACGCGACTCTTCTGATTCATCATGATTATTATTCAATAGCCCAATCAGTAACTTACCCGTCTCTATCCCCATTTTTTTGTAGTCAATACGGATGGATGTCAAGGTTGGGTGTGTTTGATCGCAATTGTCTGAACCATCAAGACAAGCTACAGCGATATTTTCAGGAATTTTTAACAAACGCCGCTGGCACTCAAACATGATACCCAGCGCAATCTCTTCGTGGCTGCAAATCACAGCATCCAGCTCTGGTTGTCGCAGTAATATCTCGTTTAATGCGTAACGCCCCAATTGCAGACTTGCGGCATCCGGCATGGTGATAACAAGATCAGAGTTCTGGTAATGGCTCAACATTGCTTTATGCCAGCCGTTCAGTTGCTGACGTTGCAGGCGGTTGTCCATATGCGCACCGATAAATCCGATATTCTTATAACCCTGTTCCAGCAGATGTTCGGTCAGTTTATGTGATGCTTCAAAAAATGCTGTTTCGATGGTAATTTGAGCCGGACTGAAAGGGGAACCGACAACGTTAATGGTAGGTATATTTGTTTTCTCGAGTATCTGGTGAGTTTTATCAGCCAACTGAGAACCAAAAATAACTAACGCCGCCGGGTTGCCTTGAAGAAGCGTCATCAGAATTTCAGCTTCTTTGAGCTGATTATACTCATGACACCCAAGCAGTAGCTGGAATTCATTTTTATTAAGCACCTGCTGCAACGACTGCATAAAGCGGGAGCTGGCTTTATCTGTCAGGGAAGGAACCAGTACGGCGACTGTATCACTGTGACCAGATGCAAGGGCGCCAGCAGTTCTGTTGGGAATATAACCCAACTCTTCTACGGCCTGTTCTATCTTTTCCCTCAGCTTGTCAGATACCTGTTCCGGTGTTCTCAGCGCACGGGAAACGGTCATGGTTCCGACACCTGCAAAGTTAGCGACCTCCTGCAGCGTCACCCGTCCGGTACCACGGCGCTTACGTGTTTTTTCCATTTCGACTCCATGGATAATTACAACCAGCTGTTTTCATTACTGTTATTTCACCATTACTCTTTCCAGTTTTTGCCCACGGTAGCAAATATCCTGTTGCATTGTATATGCAGGAACCGAATATAGCCAAAGCATGGCGGCAGAGAAATGATAGCGCTATCACAAAGATTGGTAGCGTTATCAGATAGCGCTATCAAATGCGACAATCATCACATTAATTAATGCGTAAAATATCTACTCTCCTGTTAATTATCATCGGGAGTTATCAGTAGCATGTTAAAAAATCTATTAAATACAGAGGTCGTTCAGGTCGTGGAACAGGCCAAAGACTGGCGGGAAGCCGTGGCGATTTCATGCCGGCCGTTGATTGAAAACGGTTCTATCGAACCGCGTTATGTTGATGCGATCTATCGCTCGCACGACACTATCGGTCCGTACTATGTGGTTGGCCCTGGTATTGCGATGCCTCATGCGCGCCCGGAAGAGGGAGCTAACAAGCTGTCATTAGCACTGACCCTGATCCCTTCAGGTGTGAATTTTGATGCCGATGAAAACGATCCAGTGAAATTACTGATTGTGCTGGCTGCAACCGACAGTACCAGCCACATTGAAGCGATTTCTCAACTCGCCAAGTTATTCGATAACGAAAAAGACATACAGGCCATTTTGATGGCCAAAACGACGCAGGACATTTTGTCTGTTATTGCGCGCTATTAATCCAGAGGAACATTTATGAAAATTACAGTGGTTTGCGGTAACGGCTTAGGCACCAGCCTGATGATGGAAATGAGCATTAAAAGCATTTTGAAGGATTTGTCCGTCAGCGCTGATGTTGATCATGTCGACCTGGGCTCCGCGAAAGGGACGCCGAGTGATATCTATGTCGGCACCAAAGACATTGCCGAGCAGTTAGTCGCGCAGTCTGTCGCAGGCAAAATCGTCGCACTGGAAAATATGATTGATAAGAAAGCTATGAGAGAACGTTTATCCGTGGTATTAAACGAATTAGGCGCACTGTAAGCTGGGGGCGATATGGATTTCTTTCGTTTTTTGATGAGCGATGTACTTTCCGAACCCGCAGTGCTGGTCGGTTTAATCGCCCTGATTGGCCTGATTGCACAGAAAAAACCGGTAACCGAATGCATTAAAGGTACCGTCAAGACCATTATGGGGTTTGTGATTTTAGGCGCAGGGGCGGGTTTAGTTGTGTCGTCACTGGGTGACTTCGCAAACATTTTCCAGCATGCCTTTGGTATTCAGGGTGTAGTGCCGAACAATGAAGCCATTGTTTCCGTAGCGCAGAAAAGCTTCGGGAAAGAAATGGCGATGATTATGTTCTTTGCGATGGTTATCAACATTATGATTGCCCGTTTCACACCGTGGAAATTTATCTTCCTGACCGGTCATCACACGTTGTTTATGTCGATGATGGTAGCGGTAATTCTGGCAACAGCAGGCATGACCGGCATTACGCTTATAGCCGTTGGCTCTTTGGTTGTTGGCGTGGCAATGGTCTTTTTCCCGGCTATTGCGCATCCGTACATGAAGAAAGTGACCGGTTCTGATGACGTTGCCATCGGCCACTTCTCAACATTATCTTATGTATTGGCCGGTTTCATCGGCAGCAAGTTTGGTAATAAAGAGCACTCGACTGAAGACATGAATGTGCCGAAAAGTCTGCTGTTCTTGCGCGACACGCCGGTTGCTATCTCTTTTACCATGAGCATAATTTTCCTGGTGACGTGCCTGTTTGCGGGTGCAGATGCGGTGAAAGAGCTTAGCGGTGGTAAAAACTGGTTCATGTTCTCTATCATGCAATCCATTACCTTCGCAGCTGGCGTGTACATCATTCTGCAGGGTGTGCGCATGGTGATTGCGGAGATTGTCCCGGCATTCAAAGGTATTTCAGACAAGCTGGTTCCGAATGCCAGACCTGCTCTCGATTGCCCGGTCGTCTTCCCTTACGCACCTAACGCTGTACTGGTTGGTTTCCTGAGTAGCTTTGCTGCAGGTTTAATCGGTATGTTCACGTTGTATCTGCTGAACATGATCGTGATTATTCCTGGTGTGGTGCCGCACTTCTTCGTAGGTGCAGCTGCAGGGGTATTCGGTAATGCAACGGGTGGACGTCGTGGTGCGATTTTGGGTGCCTTCGCTCAAGGCTTGCTTATTACCTTCCTGCCAGTATTCTTATTGCCGGTGCTGGGTGATATTGGTTTTGCTAACACCACCTTCAGTGATGCTGACTTTGGCGCACTGGGTATTTTGTTAGGGATTATCGTTCGCTAATATTTTGATGACATTAATATCCTCCAGGATTTCAGGAACGTGGAGGATATTAATTCCTCTTATTTTCTCCATTTTTCTTTCTTCCAGTCAGGACTGCATCCGATTAATCGTAAGCGCTCCGAGAAGTACGTAGCGTAAGGATTATTTTACAGCTGAGAAGTTTCAGTGCAGCAGTTCATGCACACGGTTCGACGGCTAGTCATTGATCTTCATAATTACCTCGCGTAAAAAACGGGGTAAGGCCGCTCATCCCAGCGTCATCTCCACAGGTAATAATTCAACGCCAATGCCAGAAGAGTTCGTTAACGGAAGACGCCGTGATATACGCCCTTTGATCAGCGAGAGCCTGAGCCATTTGAACAGAAGATTATCATTGATATCGTGCTCCCGGGCAATACGGGCAACAGAACCCCTTGGTTGTAAAGCCAGTGTAACCATTTGAAGTTTAAACTCATTTGAAAATGACCTGCGGGGTTCAGCTGATAATGTTTTTTGTTCCATAACAGGTGTCCACTAGTTGAAAAGGTGGGTACCTATGTTACCAATACTGGCTTAATGGCTACATACAGCAGTCGGTTTACGCATACACTTTTATAGTGCACTCCGGCCTCATGAATATAACGGTGGATTACCGCCGAACGAATCGGAAAATAGATACTGGAAAAAAAATGAAATTGTGACCAGTTTTTGTTGACCACTACAAATAAATAAAAGAGTTGCAGTGCTTGCTCGGTAAGAAAACAATGGAAGTTGAGATCCTCAAAGAAGCTGTGGAGTACACCACTCTACAGTAGTTGCGCAAATTTGGAGTGGACGATAATGTGATCGTCTATAAGGGCAACGCTATCATAGTCTTGTCCTGGCGGGTAAAAAAGCGCGCTTACCTTAACGATAAGCGCGCCGCTGTTCAGGCCTTGAGTGGTTATTCAATTCCTGTGGTGACTGTAAAAGTGCGCGTTTGCTGCGGTGCAACCTGAATCAGCGTGCCATTACGTTGCGCGGCAAGATACCCCTCAGGCCGACAGGTTGCAGGTAATGCAAAGGCGGCTACCTGTTGCTCTCCGTTATAAAGGATCCAGCGTGTCACATAATTTAGTTCAGCACTGTAGAAACGAGTAACAAACGTAGTGCCATCGGGAGAGATCATGCGAAACTCTGGCTGATCTGTATAAGCGTCCAGTTTGTCTGCAAAGAAGACAATTTCTGGATCATAAAATTCCGGTTGACTCAGCGTCGACAGAGAGGCTTCTCCCTGCATAATCCGTTGATTAAACGCCAGCCACTGAGCGGTGGGATTAACATGCGAAGGCACTGATTCACGCAATCTTAATATTTCGTCCGGGATATTCTGGCTGAATGTAGCATTTGGTATATATGCATAATTCATGTGGCACATATATTGTAGTGGCATATCTACAGAAGCCAGATTGGTTACGGCCATCTTAATATCGAACAGTGTAGAGGATTTGTGAAGGACCACTGTTGGTTGAGCCAGATAATGATGACCGAAACCCATTACATACTCGTAACGCCCGTTAAGGCGTAACATATCTCCGTCTAATTCCAGCCATGCTTCATCCATCGCGGCACAGGCCATTTCACCGTGTAGCAGATGAGTATCTTCCGCAGATGGGCAGCCATTAGCCAGCAAACCTGAATGAAAAGCAAAACAGCCATAGGTCTCTATCACCTCTGTCGCCGGTTTAGGCTGGCGAAACATATTGCACATGGTGAGGCCGTGTCCATCAAATTGCGCATCCCAAATCATCTGCCCCATCCAGGGAAGAATAATCAAATGTCCACGACTGTTTGCAATTTTAAGCCCCTCGACACCGCTGTCATAGCGAAAAGACGTGACAGTAAAATCACTATTTTCCAGCAAGATACGAGGTTTCTCGCCAAAAAGCGCCCGCCACAAATTAATACGCGTACTCATAACGGTTCTCCTCAGGACGCTGTGACTTCAGCCAGTGCGGTACGTACTTTGCTTTCACGCCAGAAGTAGACTCCGACATAGACAAAGCAGAGCATAGAAACCAGGAATGAAAGCTGTAGTGAGTGGAACATATCTGCAATATATCCCTGAATTGCCGGAACCACCGCGGCACCGACAATAGCCATAACAATGACTGCTCCTGCCATTTCTGTATGTTCGTTATCAACTGTATCCAGTGTTCCTGCATAGATCGTCGCCCAGCAAGGGCCAAACAAAACACTTACCAGGACGGCGACATAGACCGCGCTGAAACTTGGAGCCAGTGCAACATATGCCAGGAACAGCGCCCCTATAACGGAATAGAGAATCAATACTTTTTCCGGATTAAAACGCGTCATAAGGATGTTGGCTATAAACTTGCCAATAAAGAAGCAGGCAAAGCTATAGACCATGAAGTTTGAAGCATCACGTTCGTTGATATCGCCCAACTCCAGCGCCAGACGGATGGTAAATGACCATACTGCGACCTGCATACCCACATAAAGGAACTGCGCCACAATACCGCGACGAAAGCGCGGATTTCTAGCCAGATAGCGCAGCGTATCCATTGCTGACGGGCGTTTATAGTGACTTGTCTGTGCCACTTTACAGGTTGGGAAGCGGGTTAAAAGGAACAACACCATGACCACAACCAGAATCATAATCATATACTTATACGGTTCAAGGGTGTTCTCTAACATTAGCACCTTAAAGTTGTGAATTTGCTCGGCGTTCATTCCGGACATCTGCTTCTCAAGGCTTTCCCCCTCGGAGAAAACCAGATATTTGCCCAATAAAATACCAGACGCAGCACCAATCGGATAAAAGGTCTGGCTGATATTGAGCCGCAATGTGGCATAGGCTTTTGGACCGATCATTGAACTGTATGTGTTCGCTGCAGTTTCAAGGAAACTCAGGCCAATCGCAATCGCAAAAATAGCTGCAAGGAACATAGTGTAGGTTGCCATATGCGAGGCAGGGAAAAAAAGTGTACAACCACCAATATACAGCGTCAGGCCAATTAAAATTGCCACCTTATAACTGGTCTTTTTAATCACAAGGGATGCTGGTATTGCAATTAAAAAATAACCTCCATAAAATGCGCTCTGCACCAATGCTGAAGCAAAGTTACTTAGCGAAAATACACTTTTGAATTGAGTGATTAATATGTCATTTAATGCAGCTGCGCATCCCCATAGCGGGAATAAACACGATAACAAAATAAACTGGAACAAGGGAGTCTTATTCAGATACCCATCAGGCATCTGAATGATGTTTTTATCGTTCATAGTGCTACCTTTAACTGTGCAGGATGATTATTCGTTTAAGGTTAAAAATTCATTAAATTGTTCAATACTCGGATAAGATGATTGCGTACCTTTCCCTGTGACGCTGAAAGCGGCAAAGAGAGCGGCTTTTTTCAAAGCGGCTTCAACATCACCGCTTTGAACATAATAATGGGAAAAGCAACCAATAAATGCGTCACCAGCGCCACTAGTATCAACAGCATTTACTTTGAATGCAGGAACATGGACTTCCTGATCGCGGGTCATCCATAATGCGCCTTTTTCGCTCATGGTAACAATAATATTGTTCAGCCCTTTATCAACTAACGAACGTGCGGCCAAACGAATATGATCATAAGTATCAACCGACATACCGGTTAATATTTCCAGTTCTGTTTCATTCGGGATAAAGAAATCACATTTGCAGGCATAAGACATATCTAACTCACGCAATGCCGGAGCCGGATTTAATAACACTTCAATACCATTTTTCTTACCAAACTCAATCGCGTGGTAAACTGTTTCCAGTTGAACTTCCAGTTGTAAAACGATCAATTTGCATTTTTTCAGATCTTCTGCAGCTCGATCGATATCTTCCGGGGAAAGAAATTTATTCGCTCCCTTAATTATTAATATACTATTGCTCGAGTTGGCATTAACAAAGATCGGTGCAACACCACTGCTGGTACAGGGGACCTTCTCAACATAAGTGGTATTAATTCCCCATGATTCAAGATTACGAATAGTATTATCCGCAAAAATATCATCACCTACTTTAGTCAGCATCAGGACTTTTGAATTCAATTTAGCCGCCGCCACCGCTTGATTAGCACCTTTCCCACCACATCCGATTTTGAAGGCAGGTGCTTCCAGAGTTTCTCCTTCTTTAGGCATCTGATTAGTGTAAGTAATGAGATCCACCATATTGGAACCAATAACTGCAATGTCCATTTCACTACCTCTTATAAACTTTCGCATAACAATGGTATTTAAATAACATTAGCATGTTACTTTTGCATCATTTGTGACTGAGATCGCGATTAGCACATCAACCCGATGTTTATTTAATAGACTTCCAGTCTCATCACTCAGGCCAACACTATCTAATCATAAGCAACCTAACAAGATTAGTGCCCAAAACTCAGCAGCCTATACCCTTTTCATTTCAAAGGGGCGGTCGTATAGTATGGTAATGAAAACAATGTTTACTAACGCCAAAATGTTATTTTTATAACATTCTTACGGAGAGAGAGTTGATGGAAACGAAGCAAAAAGAGCGTATCCGACGTTTGATGGAACTGCTTAAGAAAACCGACAGAATCCATTTGAAAGACGCAGCGCGAATGCTGGAAGTTTCTGTAATGACTATTCGTCGCGATCTCCATCAGGAAGATGAACCTCTGCCACTGACCCTACTGGGTGGCTATATTGTAATGGTGAATAAACCCGCGCCATCCATGCCAGTAATCCATGACGTTCCAAAAAATCATCGTGATGACTTACCTATTGCAATTCTGGCTGCCGGAATGGTTAATGAAAATGATCTGATCTTCTTTGATAATGGCCAGGAGATACCACTCGTTATAAGCATGATCCCGGATGCAATCACCTTCACCGGCATCTGTTACTCACATCGCGTCTTTGTTGCGTTGAATGAAAAGCCTAATGTAACAGCAATACTTTGTGGTGGTACGTATCGTGCCAGAAGTGATGCTTTTTACGATGCCAGTAACTCTTCGCCATTAGACTCTCTCAATCCGCGAATAATATTTATTTCCGCCAGCGGTGTGCATAATCACTTTGGCGTCAGCTGGTTTAACCCTGAAGATCTTGCCACTAAGCGTAAAGCGATGAACCGTGGACTACGGAAAATTTTGCTCGCCCGCCACGCGTTGTTCGATGAAGTGGCCTCTGCCAGCCTCGCACCGATCTCTGCATTTGACGTTCTGATTAGCGATCGTCCGTTACCGGCAGATTATGTTACGCACTGCCAGAATGGTTCTGTAAAGATCATTACACCTGATTCAGAAGACGAATGACTTACTGAAAAAACACCACAATCTTGTTAAACATCGTCGGGTTGGACTGATTACGTTGCACTTTCACCACATATTCCAGCTTATCTATTTGGCTTATCACCTACTCCAGACGCTGGTCATCCTTGACCAGTAGCCAGATATGGCTTTTGTCGCAGTCCTGAATCGGCAGGCAGAGAATGTCTTCAACGTTAAGAGCGCGACGGGCAAAAGCCCACAAAGGTGAGTCATTACACCCGGATGGTAAACAGGCACTTCCTTGTTGTAGAAGCCGTTATATTGTCCATAATGTCTGGGTTTTTAATGCATACTGGGTAACAACCGGACGAATCTTCGAATATCACTGGCGCTGCCAGCCGGTTTGAATTCATCTCACAACCCTGCATAGAGCGAATCTCCTGCCTGTACGTCACTCCACTCCATGGTATCAACTTCACACTCTTTATCTGCGGCTAGCTTCAGCCACCAGATAAGCATCGACTATGAAAGATGAGCCATGACAACATAACGTTGGTAACGCTCTGACGCCTTAATGGAAGATGCCTGCCACCATAGGGAATGTAAACGACTGAAGTGTGACCTTTAATGCCGTGAACGGCTCATGGTCTCCTGGCACGGTTGCCGCCCCAACCTGTAACAACTGAACCGCCCCGGAAATCCTGGAGACTAAACTCCCTGAGAAAGAGGTAAACAG
>OGJK01001433.1_pt1 | contig 21869 bp, 16 predicted proteins | sample 1571961 | NCBI WGS metagenome assembly OGJK01 (sample SAMEA2582120, study PRJEB24529) | metagenome | biome: Human gut stool | place: China | collected 2011 | reverse complement strand
ATTTAGAGGGACCACCCAACCGAGGCGATAACAGTGCCGATTATATTACTCAAATTGCCGTGCCGATTAGGGCGGTTGTGAAAGCCTGATTGACGGCTGACTTTGATCCTGTCTCCTATATTAAAAACATCATCGCCATGTATGACGGCAGTATGTGTTGCACTTGAAGCGATTGGTCTACAAGATTCACTTTTATGGGAACATCCATTACAATGAAGATGAAAAACGATTGGAGGGGTGACTATGGCACATAATTTGACGTATACCCGTTGTGGTGATTATCTTATCCCTGATATTCATGGACAGTTGAAAGCAAATGCCGGTAATATGGTAGCAGTTCCGGAAGGAATTGATGCAGAAGCACTGGTGAAAGTGCTTGGAAATCCAGAAATTGCAGCACTGCTGGCATCCTTGGCAAAGACTGTAAAATAATAAAACAGAAATTGTGCAACAAGTTGTTGCATTATTTGGCGGTATCTTATAGACAGATAATCTATAGGATATCACTTTTTGTTATGAAATCAAAATTAGAAAAGATATATGAGTATGGAAATGGAAACCATTGACAGCAACTAATGTAATAGGAAATAATAGGATAAGTAGCAAAGTAAAAGACGGAGTGAAATAAAAATGAATTTTGCAGAATACAAAAAACTGGTTGATAAATATTATGAAAAGGATTGTCGAGAAGTTAATTTTCAAAATAGAATTATAATTCCTTTTTTAGAGTCATTTATTCCAAAAGAATTTGATGTTGTAGATTCTAGTACATTATATAAAAATTGGAGACATTATAAGGATGAAAAAGGCAACGGAATTTGCCGGGAGACGTTTGCGGGAGATTGTACACCAGACATTCTTATAATGAAAGGTTGGTCATTATTTGCTATAAAAAGAGAAACGCCTTCAATAATAATTGAAGTGAAGAGGCCAACTGCAAGTGATCGATTTCATGCAGATAAAGAAGTTAAAAATTATGTGCAAGATATAAAGTGTAAATTTGTAATTTTGACAGATGGTATAACATGGGAAATATATGAGGGCGGAAATGAAAAGCAACCTCAATATTTTCGTTTAAGTAAAAGCAATGATACGGTATGCAATCGAAGAGACACTACTAGCAGAAAAGTACAATGGATAGATGGAGACATAGAAAATAATGACTGGGAGAGATTGTTGACGAAAATTAGAAGTTACTTGCAGCAACAGAAGTAAAAATAAGTAAATTATGGTCAAAAAACCATCGACATCCGACTTCATACACGGTATAATAGGGCTAATCTAATAAGAAAACATTGTTATCATTGTTGCAGATTTGAGTAGGAATGGTAGGCATATATATGAATTCGCATGAACGGAATGGTTGAAGCCTTTCGGTGCTTCGAGCACCGGACAAGCACCCAAAAGCGTTTTACAGAGATGAAATTGAGTTTTCTTATTTTGACATGGAATTACAAAATAGTCAGGAAAATCAAGGCTTTACTTGACTCATATTTACTTAAAATAATCAGTGTTCCCAGTGTGGATTCGAGCTCCTAAGTGCTAGTTGTGGGTTCGATTCCCGCCGGGAACATTTGATTTTGCAACAGTGAAGAGTGAAGCTTCATTGTTTTTTTTTGATTTTGTGATGCCTTTAAGTACATGAAAAGACTAAGGTGAAAGAGAGCAGGATTTTATGTCTGCAGGATAATTTAGGAGGAATACAATAATGTCAAAAGATGAATATTTAATTACAGATGCACCTCTTAAAGCGTTGACAGTTTTTGCGATGCCTATGATTCTGGGGAGTTTTTTTCAACAAGTATATAATATGGCTGATTCAATAATAGTCGGTCAGTTTGTTGGTTCTTCTGCACTTGCGGCTGTTGGTGCCTGTGCAGCACTTACTAATGTTTTTATCTGTGTGGCACTCGGTGCCGGCGTAGGTGCCGGTGTGCTTGTGAGCCGTTATTTTGGTGCCAGGGATTATGGTAAAATGAAAACAATTGTGTCAACGTCACTGATTAGTTTCTTAGTTTTAAGCATACTTCTGGGAGTATTTGGATTTTGTTTTTCTCATTCAATGATGAATTTATTACAAACTCCTGCTGATATACTAGATGAAGCAGTATTGTATCTGCGTATTTATTTTTTGGGATTTCCGTTTTTATTTATGTATAATATTCTTTCAACTATGTTCACTTCAATCGGTGAATCAAAAATTCCGCTGATTCTCCTGATATTTTCGTCTGTTTTGAATATTATTATGGATTTATGGATGGTTGCGTGGCTTGGCCTTGGCGTGTTAGGTGCAGCTATTGCGACACTTATTGCACAAGGTATTTCCGCGGTGTTTTCACTTTTGATTCTTTTTTACAGGATGCGTCGTTATAAAAGTTATTTTAAATGGTTTGACAGGAAAGAATTGTGCTCAATGCTTAAAATTGCGGTTCCATCTGTTCTTCAGCAGTCCACAGTGTCAATTGGTATGATGATAGTACAGGCAGTTGTCAATCCTTTCGGTACACAGGCACTTGCAGGTTATGCTGCGACAATGAGAGTAGAAAATGTTTTTTCGTTGATATTTGTATCAATCGGTAATGCAGTTTCGCCATATGTTTCCCAGAATCTGGGTGCAAAGAAAATTGAACGTATCAAAAAAGGATATCATGCGGCACTTGTGTTAGATATATGTTTTGCAATTCTTGCATTTATAATCATTGAAACACTGCACACTCAGATTTCCTCATTGTTTCTGGGTAAAGATGGAACTGCCCTGGCATATCAGGTATCAGGTGATTACATGAAATGGATTGGATATTTCTTTATTTTTATGGGGATTAAAATGGCAACAGATGGAGTGCTTCGTGGACTTGGAATCATGCGTCCATTTCTTGTTGCTAATATGGTAAATCTTGCTATTAGATTGACAGTTGCTTTGATTTTTGCACCGCGTTTTGGTATTGCATTTGTATGGCTTGCTGTACCAGCCGGCTGGCTTGCAAATTTTTTGATTTCATATGTGGCACTCAGAAAATCGTGGCCGGAATAAAACTTTTGAAGCAGGATTGCATTCAATTAAATTAAAGCCACAATAGCTATATTTTAATCATGTTATGTGCTAATATATTAACATAAAATATTTAAGTTAAATATATCAGGAGAAACAATGAAAATATATATAGATTTTGATGATGTAATATGTGAGACTGCAAAATATTTTACGAAAATTGCTAAAGAACTGTTCGGAATTGATGTGCCTTACAGGCAGGTCCAGTTTTTTAATCTTCAGAAATCATTTGATTTAAGCGATGAGCAGTATGATAAATTAATGGAAGCGGGACATCTTCCTGAAAATCTGCTAAGTTATGAGGAAACGCCGGGAGCATCAGAGACAATTAACAAATGGGTTGATGAAGGGCATGAGGTTTTTATTATTACAGGAAGACCTTTTAATTCGTATGAGCCATCCAGAAAATGGCTGGACGAACATCATCTGGAGAGAGTACCTTTGTTTTGTGTCGATAAATATGGTCGTGAAATATTCGAGCATGAATACGAATATAATATGACGTTAGAACAGCTTTACAGCATGACATTTGATTTTGCAATAGAGGATTCGCCATCTGCTTTTGAACATGTTTTGCATTTTCATAATTGTAAGGTTGCTGTATTTGACCGTCCGTGGAACAGGCAGGCAGAATTTCCTAATGACAATTTTGTAAGATGCAAAAACTGGAATCAGATAGATAAGTTATTTGAGGAATATGCCAGATAAATCATGATTTATTATTTTGATAAACATGTATTAAACATAAGGAGTCAGGTTTTATGAAAATATTTTTTTATGCACTTAGAGAATATGACGAGCAGAAATATGTAGAAGAGTTTGCAAAAAAGTATCCGTTTGAGTATGGATTTACTTCAGATTATCCATCAATGGAAAATGTTGGACTTGCTAAGGGATATGATGCCATATCAATTATAACCAATCCTATGTATCCGGAAATACTTGATGCATTTCATGATATAGGTGTTAAGTATATATCAACAAGAAGCATAGGTTATGAGCATATTGATGTTGATTATGCTTATTCTCTTGGAATGAAAGTATCTCATGTTGTATATTCACCAAACAGTGTGGCGAATTATGCGATTATGCTTATTCTTATGGCATGCCGTAATATGCCATGGATAATGAAAAAAGCAGATTGTCAGGATTATTCGTTATGCGGAAAAGTAGGAAAGGAATTATCTACATCGACAGTTGGTGTTATAGGTACAGGTAATATAGGAAAAACAGTTGTTAAGCATTTATCAGGTTTTGGCTGCCGTATATTAGCATACTCATATTATGAGGATGAAGAAGTGAAAAAATATGCAGAATATGTAAGTTTTGAAGAACTTATACAAAAATCAGACATTATAACACTTCATGTTCCAGGAAATGATGAGAATACACATCTTATTGATGAAACAGCATTTAAGAAAATGAAAGATGGCGTTATAATTGTCAATACAGCAAGAGGATTAATAATTGATACACAGGCTCTTATTGCATCACTTAAAAATGGAAAGGTTGGATTTGCAGCACTCGATACTTTTGAGGGTGAAGTTGGACTTTATTATCTTAATAAGGAAACACAGAAACTTGATAACGATAATATGGCAATCTTGAAGAGTTTTCCTAATGTAATATTGTCACCTCACATGGCATTTTATACTGAGCAGGCTGTGTCTGATATGGTAGAAAATTCGATTAAAGGTATTATTGGATTTGAGTGTGGCGAAGATAACAGATTGGCAGTTAAATAATTTGGATGTGTGAACAGGAGAGCAACTTTATATGGAGTGGAAAAATAAGCACGTAAATCGTAATATGATTTACGTGCTTATTAATAGTTAGTTATAACTACCAAATTTTACTTAAAATATTCAAGTGCAGTATTAAGTTCATTTGACTGATTCTGCATTTCCTCAGCCATATTTGTAACATTGTGCATCATGGCATTTAACTCTTCAATATTAGCATTCATTTCTTCTGATGCTGCAGCATTGGTTGAGCTGACATCTGCAAGATTGTTGCTAGTTGTTGTTATTTTATTATTAAGCTCTACCATCTGGTCAACCTGTGCTTTAATTTCATCTGCCTTATCTGCTGTTAATGTAATCTGTGCGTCAAGTTCATTAAATTCTTTCAGCACTGTATTAATAGATTCTTTCTGTTCCAGATTATGTTCTACAATTTTTTTAGAATCATTTACACATGTATCACATTCATTAACAAGTTCTGAGATGATTTCACGGATATTGTTAAGTTCATTGCCGGTATTATCGGAAAGTGTACGGATTTCTTCTGCAACTACAGCGAATCCTTTTCCGGCCTCGCCCGCACGGGCAGCTTCGATTGAGGCATTTAAAGATAAAAGATTAGTCTGTTCTGATATTTCTTCAATTACGGAAATAATCTGGCCTACTTTGTCAACAATCTCATTTACCTTGCCGATTCGTGCTGATATTTCATTGATGCCGGCATCCATAATTTCGCTGCTTTCCTGCATCTGGTGCATCTTTTCATTCATTGACTGGCTGTTTTCCTGAACGGAAGCTGTCTGTTTTTTGATATCTGTAACAGAGTTGTCTATGTGTTCTGACTCAAGAGACATTGTTTCAAGTGAATTATTAATATCGGCTATTGCATTGGCCATATTTGTTGAGCCTTCTGCAACATCCTGAACTGCACGTGATATTTCATTATTGGCAGAAAGTGTCTGGTTGCTTGTCTCGTTCAAGTCAGTGCTGTTTTTTGACATCGTATTTCCGGCAGTTCTGATCTTTTCTACTATTGTACTTAATGAACTGCTCATATACTGCATTTCTTCGGTTATAAGACCAATCTCGTCATTTGACTTTTTGATTTTTGAAAAATCAGCATTCAGATTACCATCAGCAATTTCTTTGATGAGTCTGCTTAATGATGAAAGCGGACGGGCAATTGATCTGCTGAAAAAATATGCAACAATAAGGGCAACGACGATAATACCAATAAGAATATATCCTGAAATGCGGGTAATTCGTGTAATTCCGCTTAATGCATCATTTTCATCGGCACTGACTACAACAATATCATGGTTATCAAGGATAACATAACCGGCGTATTTTACAACACCGTTATAATCATAATCAACTATTGCAGGTTCAGGTTGTTTTCCTGATTTAATCTGTGTTACAAGACTATTGATAAGACTGTTTTCAACCGGCTTGCCAACTTTATCCTTTGTATTATGATATAACATGGTTCCGTCAGAGGATACGACATAGACATAAGAGCTGTCTACACCTGTGAGTTTTGTGTCTTTAAGTATACGTGCATATTCGTCATATGAAAGAGATTTGTTGTTATGGACACGCATTTCATTAGAGACGAGTTCGGCAGATGTTTTGGCCATGCTCATCATATTGTTTTGGATAGAGGAGCGTATAAGTATTCTTGAATTATTTACAACCAGAATTATACTTATAAGATTAGAGAGAATAAGTGCTGCAGTTACAAGTATACAAATCTTGACTGCTATAGTGCCTTTTTTCTTTTGCGTTTGTTTTTTCATGATAAATTAAAAATCTCCTTTCATATGTTTATTGTAATTTAATAAACTTATTATTATTTTTATAATACTACAAATTGTTAAAAATTCAATGATTTTATAGCTGTATTGCTGATATATTACATTTTACTTCGATATTTTTTGGTGCATAGTGATGGGTGTGTAGTAATATAAAAACAAGTTGACAAATATTTATTTGTAATTTAAACTGAATATAAATTAAATACTTTCTCGTGAGGGAGTAGTTCGCGTGTATACGTGATTTGTCAACAGACCCGATTTTTAATCTGGCAAATCTTAATGAATGAGACTCATGTATGTCTGATAGGGCATTTTATGTCATCAGATATACATGAGCCTCTTTTTTTATGCGGCAGAATGCGTTCTTCACAGATTATATGACGGCAGGAATAATGTCCTGCATCAGGCATTGTAATCATATTAAAAAAGGAGACAAAAATATGGAAATTTTAAAATCAGCAGCGATTCTTGTAATCGGATTTGTTCTGCTTATTAAAGGAGCAGATTTTTTTGTTGAAGGAAGTTCTTCAGTAGCAAAGAAATTCAATGTTCCTTCACTTATAATCGGTATGACTATTGTGGCAATGGGAACGAGCCTTCCCGAACTGGCAGTCAGTGTTACAGCTTCTATAACAGGAAATAATACGTTGGCTGTAAGTAATGTGTCAGGTTCTAATATTTTTAATCTTATGGTCGTCTGTGGAGCCTGTGCATTGTTTGCACCGCTTACAATAGAAAAAAATACTCTTATGAAAGAGTTCCCATTTTCAATTGTCTGTGCAGGATTGCTTGTAGTTTTTGGATTTATCGGGATGAAACTTGGAAGAGTTGATGGAATTATTTTCCTTGTTATTTTTGTGGCATATCTTCTCTGGATGATTTATTCTGCAAAAAAGGCAAGAAGCGAAGGTGACAAATTTGAAACTGAAGAAGAGGAAATGGCAGAAGAAATAAAGATTCTTCCGATGTGGAAATGCTTGTTATATATAGTTGGTGGAATGATTGCGATTAAGTTTGGCGGAGATTTCGTTGTTAATGGTGCCTCATCTATAGCTGCAGGATTCGGATTGAGCCAGACTCTTATAGGTCTTACGATTGTTGCATTGGGAACAAGTCTTCCTGAACTTGTAACTTCTATAGTTGCAGCAAGAAAAAATGAAGTTGATATGGCACTCGGAAATGTAATTGGTTCTAACATTTTTAATATTTTATTAATTCTTGGTGTTGCCGCAGCAATTAGTCCTGTTACATTTATTATGGAAAATATTATAGATATAATTATTCTCATTATTATGAGTACGGTTGTATGGATATTTGCATGGACATCAAAGAAGATAAACCGCAAAGAAGGAATAATAATGTTACTTGTATATGTGGTTTATATGGTATATATATGTATCAGGTAAATTAAATGAATAACGTAAGACTTTGATATGTAAAGTTAAAAAGTGTCCCTGAAAGCTGAACTTTCCAGGACACTTTTTTTATTTACGCGTGTAACGAGCCAAAGTCCGTGCTTGCACGAGACCTTGGCGACTGCCGCGATAACTTGAGAAACTCGCGGAGCGTGTTTCTCATAGTTCAGAGCGTGCCAAGTCTTTTGGCACGACGATGTTCTTTTTCACGCTGCTGACGCATCTTGATTTTTTTGCCGCCCTCTTCATCGGTGCATTTTAAAATTCTTATTGCATAATATTGTTTGTCATCAGTGCTTTTAATTCTGAATCGGCCTTTTATTAGACCATGTTCCTGACATGAAAAAAGACCATAATAAGACTTGCTGTTGGTAGAAAACCATTTTATAATCCGTTTCATTGTTTTGTTGCATTTGAAACAGCGGCATGCAGTAACTTCTTTGTCGTTGGCAGCTTCTTCACGATCTGCAAATCCTCTTGAAATATATTTTCCGTAATTACCAAAATCAAGATAAATTTCTTCTTTTATATTCTGTGGAATTCTGTAGGTATCAACACTGTAAAACTTCCGTACCTTTTCAAAATCAAGTTCAGGCATAATCTGTGATGTGTATCTGGCATCGCTGCCGGCACTGTGATAACCTTCAAGTTCCAGCATTCCCAGATGTTCTATTGCATTTTTCAGGGTGGTTCGTTCTTTGCTATCCTGAAAGCATATGCTGTAGAGCTTCTGTACGTCATAGAAGAGAAATGGCATTGGAAAATTGTATTCAATATTATAATAGTCAAAATTACGCTGCAATTCTGTCAGGTCAGTCTGTCCCCATGTGCAGAAGATGTAATCATCACCACACCATCTGATGAAATCATTTGCAACATCTGTAAAATCATGACCTATACAAGTAAGTTCTTCAATTGTTACATTAAGTATTTCTTGAACCTTATCATGCAGTTTTGTATAGACTGCGGGGCGGATATATCTGTCAAATTGTGAGATTTCTGAAAAATTCTCATCAAGTTTGACTGCACCAATCTGTATAATTTCAAATGGAATACGACTGTTCGTATATGCTTTTCCATCTGCACTCTGATTCCATTCCAAATCAAGTACAATATAATTCATGAAGCACCTCTCTTTCTTTGATAAGGCAAATTAAGCTGAAAGCCATATAAGACTTCCAGCTTTTGTGTATTTATTATACAACTGACATGAATGAAAAATCAATATATATTACATTATTGCATATATACATCCGATACAGATGACGAGCTGTATAATTGTGAAGCGGAATACAACCTGTGCGTCTGACCATTCCAGTTTCTTTCTCATGTGGTCATGTATTGGTGTGCGGAGATTTTTAAATAAATTGATGTGTAAAAATCTCATAAATGATACTTTGATAAGACCAAGACCACCATCAAGTATAAGCATAATTGCCATTGGAATATAGAGTAACGGATGGTGAAGTTTTAAAAATGTAAATGCTATAAATAAACCGATTGCTCTTGAACCAGCATCGCCCATCAGCAGTTTGCTTGGAGAGGCGTTAAACCAGAGATAACCAAGGATACATACTGTCATTAAAAGGATTGTATGTCTGAAATAAGGTTCAATTTCAAAAACTTTAAATAATACGTAAGCAGATGTAAGAGTTACAGCAGAAAGAGTTCCGCACAGTCCGTCAACTCCGTCTGAACAGTTTGTTACATTGATGCTGACCCATACAAGGATAACAATAAGAAGTCCGTATATAACAGGATTAAGTGTTACTGTTTTTGAAAATAATGCAATATCAAAAGTGTTTGGATTGTAATGAAGGTAAGTAAATGCTGCCATTATTGCAATAGCAAAATCTATAAGTCCTTTTTTCAATCCGCCCCATGGAGTCTGTGAACTGTCATCAAGATAGCCGCTTAACATCGCTGCAAGAACAAGAATAAGATAGATAACAAGTTCGGCGTCCATTGGGATAAAAAGAACGCTTGATAATGTAAATGTAAGTATAAATATAATTCCGGCTCCTCGCGGTTTTCCGACTGATTTGGAACCATTAATTGCATATGCACGACCGGCATCTCTTGGCAGAATATTTTTTCCAAGAACGATTAAGAGGCATGTCAGGGCAAATGCAAAAATTACACTTATAAATGTAATGATTTTGATGTAATCGTACCCGATTAAATAGTAAATCATAAAATGTACTCCTCCACGTTTGTTTTATTTTGTGTTTACAGTCTGCATGTGTCAGTATAACACAACGAAATATAAATAGATATAAAAATTTATATAGTAATTTATTTTTGATTATGATATACTATTCTTATTGAAATACGTGTGTAGAAGATGGGGTAAAATAACAAATAAGGCATAGCTTGTATATATGCTGCATATAAATATATATGATGGAAGGGTGGATTTTATGAACAAAGACACTACACAGATTTTTATGACAGAGCTGGATACATACCTTTTCGGACAGGGAACACATTATGAGATTTATAATAAAATGGGAGCACATCTTGCTGTAAAGAACGGCAAGGAGGGTGTATATTTTGTTGTATGGGCACCAAAGGCAAAAGAAGTCTATGTTGTAGGTGATTTTAATGACTGGCGTGCTTATGGATATGATATGAAGCCTGTATCTGACGGTGGTGTATATGAATTGTTTGTTGAGGGAGCAAAAGCCGGACAATGCTATAAGTTTCTTATAATATCACAGGACGGAGAGGCTCTTTATAAAGCTGACCCATATGCTAATGCGGCACAGCTGCGTCCGGAGACAGCTTCTGTTATAACGGATCTTACGGGATTTAAGTGGACAGATGATAAGTGGGTTGAGAATAAGAAAAAAGAAGATCATCTTTCTAGTGCAATGTCGATATATGAATGTCATATTGGTTCATGGAGAAAGCAGAAAGATGGAACAAAAGACGGATATATGAATTACCGTGATATAGCACATGAACTTGCAGAATATGTGTCTGATATGGGATATACCCATGTGGAACTTATGGGAATTGCCGAGTATCCTTTTGATGGTTCATGGGGTTATCAGGTTACAGGATATTATGCACCTACAGCCAGATATGGAACGCCTAAGGATTTTATGTATTTTGTTGATTATATGCATAAGAAAGGAATCGGAGTTATTCTTGACTGGGTGCCGGCACATTTTCCTAAAGATGCACACGGACTTGCCAATTTTGACGGAAGCTGTGTATATGAATATGCTGACCCAAGAAAAGGAGAACATCCTGACTGGGGAACTAAGGTGTTTGATTACAGTAAGAATGAGGTGTCCAATTTCCTTATTGCCAATGGCATGTACTGGGTAGATAAGTTTCATATTGACGGATTGAGAGTTGATGCGGTTGCGTCAATGCTTTATCTTGACTACGGAAGAACAGAAGGCAACTGGGTGCCTAATAAATACGGCGGCAATGGCAACCTTGAAGCCATGAGCTTTTTAAAGCATTTTAACGGCATGATGAAAAAACGTTTTCCACAGGCTGTAACTATTGCTGAGGAGTCAACTGCGTGGCCTAATGTAAGTGGTGATCCGGATAATGGTGACTGTCTTGGATTTACATTTAAGTGGAATATGGGATGGATGCATGATTTTACAGAATACATGAAACTTGACCCATATTTTAGAAAGTTTAATCATGGCAAACTTACATTCAGCCTTATGTATGCATACAGCGAGAATTTTATTCTTGTTCTTTCACATGATGAAGTTGTTCATCTAAAGTGTTCTATGCTTGGCAAGATGCCGGGAGACAAAGATGACAAGTTTTCTAATCTCAAGCTTGCATATGCATATATGTGTGGACATCCCGGCAAGAAACTTCTGTTTATGGGACAGGAATTTGGACAGTGGAATGAATGGAGTGAAGAGAGAGAATTAGACTGGTATCTTTTAGATGATGAAAGCCATAAGCAGATGAAAGATTTTACTAAAAAATGTATGCTGCTTTATAAGAATTACAGATGTCTTTATGAGACTGATTACAGACCTGAAGGCTTCAGATGGATTAATGCTAATGACAAAGATAACAGTGTATATTCATTTATAAGGATAAGTCCTGATAATAATAAGCATTTGCTATTTGTATTAAGCTTTACGCCTGTTGAGAGAAATAAGTTCCGTATAGGGGCACCTTTGAATGGCAAGTATAAGCTTGTACTTGGAAGTAATGAAGATATTCAGAAGAAGACGCTGACTGCTGTAAAAGGTGATTGCGACGGATATAAGCAGTCTCTTCTTATTGATTTGCCGGCCTATGGCATTGCAGTTTATGAATTTTCCGGTGATTTAGGTATTGATGACTAAAGAAATTGAATAAAAAAGACGATAAAACCTGTACAGAGTATCGAAACCTGTACAGGTTTTTTGTTATGGCAATAATGGAGGTCATATGAGCGTGGATTTAACGATTTATAAAACCGGAAATAATGTAGACACCGCTAACAGAGCGTCTATTAATATAAAAAATAATAATGAGAAAACCCAGAAGACCGGATTTGACGGAGTTATAGTATCCGGCATGGAAGTTGATACAAAAAAGCTTGATAAGAATACATATACTTCACTTATAAAGCAGGCAGATGATGTAAAATCACAGATAATGCAGAGTGCATCTGACGCAAAAGCAAATCTTAAAGCATTATTTAACAGACTTTCGGGTGCTGATGCAGTAAAGATAGATGAAGACGGATTTAATCTGAATGATGCAACACCGGATGATTGCGTAAATATTATCGAGAGAATTAAAATAGAACTTGCGGCACACTGTGATACTTATACAGGTGACATGTCTGGAATTGATGTGTCAAAGATAGAAAAGGTAGTCGGAAGTGCCGGTATGGCACAACAGGTCGCTGCTAATATGCAGGATACAGGACTTCCGCTTACGGATGACAATATAAGTGATATGGCAGAAAGTCTTTCAGGTATGGAAAATGGCAGTTTGTCAGAAGATACAAAGAATTATCTTGTTAAGAATAATATGCAGCCTACAATAAAAAATATTCAGATTGCACAGGCAGCATCAAAAGGCTTTGGCGATAAAATGCAGACTTTAAGCAGGCAGGAACTTGAGCAGCTTATGCCGCAGATAAAAGAAATTATAGGTAAAGCTAAGCTTGAAGTTAATGATAACAACATAAATAATGCAATAACATTTATTTCGCAGGATATACCGGTGACTGAACAAAATCTTGTATACAAAAATCAGCTTGATATGATTAATCTTGATTATGATGAGACATCTCTAAAAATTGCACAGGGTATGGCTGATGGCAGCAAGGCAGAAGAAGTAAGCCTTATAAAAGATTATGACAGTGCGGTTGTAATCGCAGATGCAATAGATATCGTAAAAAATGCTGATTATGATGCAGTTGCGAGAGCGACAGACATGTATGGTGATAATGTGTCAATTAAATCTATTGAGGAGGCGATGGCACAGTATAATATAGGAAATAAATCTGTTGCCCAGGAACAGGACGTTGTGCAGAATAAGCCGGAATATGAGGATAATTACAAAAAACTGCTTGAAATTCAGATTCTGCTCACACCACAGGCAGGCATGCATATTTACAATAACGGAATTGATATTTTGTCAGTTTCAATAGATACACTGCATGAAAATCTTCTTGCATATGACCAGGAAAAAGCTATGGAACAGATTGCAATACAGCTTGCTGATGACATAGATAGTCAGGCATCTACGGATACAGGGGCTGCGGCATTATCCAATGTATTGACGGATGTTAATGTGACAGATAATAAAACGGCTGATTTTATCAGCATGTATCAGCTTTCGCTTGCAACAAGACGTGCAATCAGGGATATTTCATATGCACCTGATGAAGTTATTGGAGCTGTCTATAAAGAAAATATGCAGTCGCAGGCAGTTATAAATATTGCCGGATTTTCTGAGATGGGAAGCAGTCTAAAAGAACGTTTCAGACAGGCAGGAAACTCTTATGAAGCAGTTGGTACAAAGGTGAGAAAAGACCTTGGAGATTCGTTAAAAAATGCGGTTGAGGCAAGTTCTGAAAGTATTCTTTCACAGCTTGGCATGGAAAATACCAAAGCAAATTCGGATGCTGTAAGAATTCTTTCATATAACAATATTGATATAACAAAAAATAATATTGAGCAGATTAAGCAGATTAAGGAGTCATTAAATACTCTCATAGAGCAGATGAATCCTGAGACTGTTCTTAATATGATAAAGGATAATATCAATCCGCTTATTTCTGATATTGAAAGTGTAAATGATTACCTTATCAATAAGAACAAAGATTCAGATAATACAGATAAGTTCAGCAGATTTTTATACAAGCTTGACAAAACAGGTGGCATAAGTGAAGAGGAAAGACGTCAGTTTATCGGAATTTATAAAATGATTAATATCTATACAAAAGATGCAGGAAATGCAATTGGTGCACTTGTAAAGCAAGGTGCAGATATTACTATGGAAAATCTGTGCCGGGCATACGACAGCAGAAAACAGTATGGAATGGATAATTCAGTAGGGGATGATACAGATATTGCAATGGCAGGACAGGTAAGATATTATCTTAATCTTTTTGATAATACGGCATCATCTGTCACTCCGCTTACATTAAAAGAGGTTAATTCTGAAAAGTCTATAAATACAAGAACAGTAGAAAATTTCTGCGAAAGTGTGCAGGATGCATATGACGCGGCAGCTGAAGCTGAGTATATGGATGCATATATGGAAGTTGTACGTGCTGTATCGGCAGCAGATGACGAGGTGCTACATCAGCTTGAACAGGCAGAGCAGCCTGTTACAATAAATAATATAGAGGCTATGCAGGAACTTGTAAGCGGCAGTGCATATGGAAGGATATTTGGTGCTGACAGAACTAAGGCAGAAAAGATTATAGACAGTATGTCAGACGAAAAATCGCTCAGAGAGGCAATTGAGAGTCTGGATGACGAAAAATCAGAAAGCATACCACAATCAGATGAAGCTGATATAAACAGTTATGATTCTGTACGTCAGGCAGCTTTAAAAAATAATATTATCGACCTTGTAAAAAATCTCAACAGACAAAGAGACTATAGAATTCCGGTTTTATCAGATGACAAAATTGGCGTTATGAAGCTTACAATGATTTCAGACGGAAGTGAAAGTGGAAGAATTTCTATAAGATATGATAATGAAAGCTGTGGAGAAGTAAGCATTGAGCTTAAAGTTACAGATGATACATTCGATGTATTTGGCGTATGCACAGGTGAAAATAATGATTTTGCCGGTTTGTTACAAAATGCAGCTGAAAAGATAAAAGAAGAATTCAATTTTGAAAAGACTAATGTGTATGCTAATTCAAATGATAAGGTTACAGATATTACATATGAAAAATCTGAATCACAGCCATCATCAAAGCTGTACAGAATTGCAAAATCATTTATTTTTGATTTAATGTAAAAAAAAGTGTGAATACGCCGATATTTATTATAGACAATGTATTTACGGAATGGAGAATATATATGAGACTTAATACAAATATTTCTGCGATTATAGCAAATAACGCACTTCAGAAGGCACAGGACCGCCTGTCTAATTCTATACAGAAATTATCGTCAGGTTACAAGATTAACAGCTCAGCTGATGATCCTGCCGGTTGTGCTATTTCTGAAAAGATGAGAGTTCAGCTTCGTGGACTCAGCCAGTCTGACAATAATGTTACAGATGGTATTTCTGTACTTAATACAGCAGAAGGCGGCCTTATTGAAATACAGTCAATGCTTACACGTATGAAGGAGCTTTCTGTACAGGCTGCCAATGATGTCAATTCAGATGATGAAAGAAGTGCCATTCAGGGTGAAATAGATAATATTAATAAGGAAATAGACAGAATATCGTCACAGACAGAATTTAATACACAGTCACTTATTGATGGTAATCTTTCAAGAAGAGTTTATTCTGACTGCCAGGGCGTTAATCAGATTACATGTTCTGAGAATTTTGTAACTGGTGATTATGGAATTACAGTTACAGAAGATGCAAGACAGGCAATTGTTGTGGGTGAGGGAACAATCGCTCTTGGTGCAAATGATAAAATTACAAAGGAACAGGAAGGTGTAATAGAATTAAACGGATATAAAGTTTCTGTCAGTGAGGGTGATGACCTTAATACCATAATGGGAAAACTCGTTGATGCAGCAAGCATAATTGGGGGAAGTGCATTTGCAGTCACAGATACAACTAATGATACAACTGCAAACGGAATGGATTACGCAGGCTATTCTCCAGTGACAACATATCCGGGAAGCCGTCTTGTTATTATGACAAAAGAGTATGGCAGTTCTCAGTCTATTGAAGTAAAATGCAGCAATAAGGAGCTTGCACAGGCGTTGGGAATTGACAGTGCGGCAGATGATGACGGATTTGTTGTTCAGGGAAGCGATGTTAAAGCAGAGTTTACAACAGATGCCAATGGCAAGAGAGTCGGATTTGATGACAGTGCCGTACTTTCAACAAGTGGTACAAGAATTACAGTAAAGGATGTTAATAACAAGAGCTTTGAGATGGATGTTCCGGGAAATGTTGCGGGAACTAAGTTTGATGATACAGGAAAAATACCGGTATCAACAGGTACATCATCAAAAGATATTGTTCAGGAAGTTACAGATGTTGGAACTATGAGTATTCATGTTGGTGCTAACCAGGATCAGGTTATAAGAATTGATATACCTGAGGTTACAACATATACACTTGGCATAGATACTGTAAATGTTATGACAGGACTTACTGCGTCACAGTCAATAGAAAAGGTTGATAAAGCGATTAATAGGGCAAGTTCGGTACGTTCTAAGATTGGTTCATATCAGAACAGATTTGAACATACACAGAATAATATTGCTGTTTCAAATGAGAATCTTACATCAGCACTCTCTGCAATGACTGATACAGATATGGCAGAAGAGATGACAGAATATACATCTGTAAATGTAATGACTCAGGCGGCAACATCAATTCTTGCACAGGCAAATGAACGTCCGTCAACTGTACTTCAGATTTTACAGTAGTTTGGAGGAATAATCAGCGTTGAAAAAAGATGAGATACAGACATTTTCATATCGCATTTCACAGGCAAATAAGACGCAGCTTATTGTAATTATGTATGATATGGCTATACAGTATGTCAGCGATGCTATCGAAAATAATTATGAAACGCAGTCAGAAAAAGATGAATATGAGTCTGATGTAGTTCAGGTCAAAAGAGTTGTAGACAGCCTTGTGACTTCGCTTGATATGCAGTATGAAGTGTCAGTGCAGCTTTATAACATTTATCTTGTAATGCAAAGGTATCTTGTAAAGGCGGTTGCAAAAAAGGATAAAAATACAATTATGCTGCTTGAATCAGTAAAGAAAATGCTTGAGACAATGAGAAAATCATTTTATGAATTAAGTAAACAGGATGATTCTGAACCACTTATGAAAAATACACAGCAGGTATATGCTGGTTTTACATATTCAAATGATGGTGGTTCAAATGAGTATTCAAAAGGATACGAAAACAGAGGATATAAAGTTTGAGATTATAAAGCTTAAATGCAGGCGTTGATTTGGATTGCCCTGCACATAAAGAAAACAGAGGATGCAAAATTTGTGATGCAGCCTCTGTTTTTTATTTTACGCGAGCAACGAGCCAAAGTCCGTGCTTGCACGAGACCTTGGCGACTGCCGCGATAACTTGAGAAACTCGCGAAGCGTGTTTCTCATAGTTTATGAATTTTACAAATATTTGCGGCCGCTGTAGCGTCTACGCTGTGTTTTTTTGCGTTTTACTTCTGAGTGGATGTAAAGTACAATAAGTATTGCAGCAATTACTGCAACTATGCCCCATATATTTATAACTATACATTTTTTTTGCTTTAAATTAGAATTATTATCATCTTTTGCGAAAGGAAGATTGCTGGCAGCAGCGATATTTTCGTCAGATGAAAGTGTCAGTTTTGCAGTTCCGACAATATTATTTCCATAATTAAAATTAAGATGGGCGGTATATATTCCGTTTTCACTTGTTGTTTTGTAATTGTTATCAATGCCCATTGCAACATTTCCAACAGAAGCGTTGTTAGGAAGTGTAAGTGTTGAGGCTTTCAGATTGAATTTTAGGTTATATTTATTAAATACAGGAGATTGGTAATAACTGTCGCTTGTAAATAATGAACTTATTGTTCCGCCTGAAGCTGTGATTTTCTTAAAGTTGGCAAATCCCCAGTCAAATAATGAACGTGTATCTGTAAAACGTTCTTTGTCTCCTGATTTGAAACATACACATATAAGACGCATATCATCTTTTTCCGCAAATGTTACAAGTGTGTAACCGGCCTGGTCTGTAAATCCTGTTTTTCCGCCTTTGCAGTATTCGTAATAATATTGTCTGCCTTTTAACATGAGATGGCGGTGTTTAAAATTACGAGCCGTATCTGTTTTGTTTGTCGGCGGTATAGTGTAAGTCGTTGATGTTGAATCAATATTTACAAAAGTGGAGTTGTTGTAACATCCTTTGGCAATCATTGCCATGTCGTAAGCTGTGGTGTAATGATTGACATCGTGAAGACCACTTGCATTGGCAAAATGAGTGTTAATAGCACCAAGTTCTTTGGCTCGTTTATTCATCAGCTCTGTAAAAGCTGCAAGTGAGCCGCTTACGTGTTCAGCAAGACCATATGCTATTTCGTTGGCTGAATAGAGCAAAAGTCCATATAGAGCCTGTTCAACGCTATATTGTTCTCCTGCTTTTGTACCAAGGCTTGCATCCTCATATGTTACAGAATTGGCTGCCGCACTTGAGAATGTAACTGTCTCGTCAAGGCCACAGTTTTCAATAGTGAGAAGTCCGGTAAGAATTTTAGTTGTGCTGGCTGGATATCCTTTGGCATGGGCATCCTTTTCATAAAGAATTGCACCGGTATCCGCATCAATAAGAATTGCACTCTGGGCTACAATATCCGGTGCCTGCGGCCAGTCGTATTCCTGTGTGTTTTTGGTTGTCTGGGTGTTTTGTGAATTCTGCGTTGTCTGTGCAGCCTGCGTGTTTTGTGTTGTGGCAGCTGTTTCGGCAGCATATATGCATGTTGCAGGCATTAATATAGAAGCCGCAGTTGTGCTGACAGCAAGAAAAACAGCCGTCATTCTTTTAAAAAATTTATTCATATATTATCTCCATCAAATATAAAGCCGGCGTGTAACTGACTTTTACAATAATTCTAATATCATGCTACATTATACACATGATTGAAATGCAAATCAATTAATAACGCTTGTCGAATGGAAATATTTTTATTATACTTTAATAAGTTTTACAGAAATGGAGATTTTAAAAATATATGAGATTGAGAAATGTTCCCGGTGCAAGGGAAATCATGATTGAAAATGAATTTGTGTTTACAGAGCCGGAAAATATGGCAGGAACATGGAAAGAAGTGTTTGGCAATAATAATCCTGTGCGTATCGAGATAGGAATGGGAAAAGGCAGATTTATAACGACACTTGCCCAGATGAATCCTGATATTAACTATATTGGAATTGAAAAGTATTCCAGTGTGCTTTTAAGAGCAGTTGAAAAACAGGATGAACTGCGTCTTTCTAATCTCAGGTTTATAAGAATGGACGCAGAAAATATAGGTGATGTATTCGCAAAGGGTGAAGTTGACAGGATATATCTTAATTTTTCTGACCCATGGCCAAAAGACAGACATGCCAAGAGAAGACTTACTTCAAGACAGTTTCTTGAAAGATATACTGATATTTTAAAAGATGATGGATATGTAGAATTCAAAACGGATAACAGAGGATTATTTGATTTTTCGGTTGAAGAAGTAAAAGAATCTCCTAAGTGGGAGCTTACAACTGTTACATATGACTTGCATAATGATGCAGATTTAGTTGAAGGAAATGTAATGACGGAATATGAAGAAAAATTTTCTTCACAGGGTAATCCAATCTGTAAGCTTATAGCACGTCTGAAATAAATAATAAATATGAACCCGAATGAAAATTGCGGCATATAATGATATAAACACATAAGGAGCATATGTGATATGGGATGCATATCAAAATCACTTCAAAATCTGTCATATTCATTATTCTGCCGCAAAAAAATTAATCGACGTCTTGTAAAAATCAGAAGAAACTGGGATGAAATATCAAAAGCTATATGCGGTCATGGGAATCATAAGGGGTAACTGTAATATTCTTTTTCCCAAGGAAATGTGTAACAACCTGATTGAGTATATATCCGAGTACAGCAACACAAGGAACTCCGAGGAACATTCCAAGAACACCGAAAAGGCTGCCACCAACTGTAATTGAAAATATAACCCATAGCGGCTTGAGCCCCGTTTTATCTCCAAGAATCTTAGGTCCAAGGTAAAGACCATCAAATTGCTGTATTACAAGTATAAGCAGTGCAAAAAGCAATGCTTTGAACGGACTTACAATAAGTATAAAAAGAAATCCGACAGCACCTCCGATATATGGTCCAAAGTATGGAATCATATTAGTAATACCTACAACTACACTGATAAGAACCGCATATGGGAATCGGAATATAACCATTGCAATAAAGCATATAATACCTATGATAAGTGAATCAAGTGCCTTTCCAAATATAAAGCTTGTAAAAATACGTCCACTTTCGCGTAGTACATTTCTTAAAGTGTTGGCAGGTTTGTAAGGCAGAATTGCATATATAAGTCTTTTTCCCTGATAAAAGAGATTCTTGTGGTCAGATATCATATAAACAGATACCATAATTGATATGATAAAACTTATAATGCCTTTAACAATAGCCATACCGGTTGAAAAAATCACAGGAATAAGATTTGACATGATTCCGGTAAGATAATTAAAAATATTAGGGAGTGCGGTTTCTATTCTTTCATTTATCATATTGAAATCAACATATTCACCGAGATTCTGGTGATTGTTTTCAAAATTGCCAACAAATTCAAGTGCAGAATTATACCATACAGGAAGCTGTTCTGTAATTTCAGTTATGCTTTCGTAAATCTGTGGTATAACAAAAACAAGAAGTATTGTAATAGCTCCAATTGCAATTATATATGCAGTTGTTATTGAAAGGTACTTCGCAGCTTTATCGGACTTCATGTTAAGTACACCCTTAAAAAGCTTCCGGAATAAAAGCTTAACAAGAGGGAAGAGTATAAAAGCAATAAATGCACCCGCAATAAAAGGCGAAATAAGATTAAGAATTGAACCTATAAGATGCATGGTCTGGTTAAAGGTTCCTATAAACTTATATATAAGGATAGTACCTACAACAAATAGTAGTGCATATATTACAATCGTTGAATATTTACTGTTCGGTATGAAAAAACGATGATTATTATTGTCGTTGTCTGCACTGTCGTTATCATCATTACTTTTATTATAATGTACGGCTTCGTCAACAGCATCATCACTGTTAGCATCATTAGTTAATTTATCATGTTCAGAAGTTTTATCCTGAGACTTTTTATGCAGCATATAATCCTCCAATTCCAATAAATAAATTACAAAGTCAGTGTGTCATATAGGTTATATATTAATATTATATATTAATTTTAAAAGTTTAGCAATAGTAAATAATAGAAAAAAGAATTAAGAAAAAGTAAAAAAAATGAATTGTTCTTAAATAAAAACAAAAAAACGCTTGCATTTATTAAATCATTCATATATAATAACCATTGTGTTCGAGAGAGCAAAACAAAAAACTTCTGGAAGCCAGAAGAAATCTAATATGCGCCGCTAGCTCAGTTGGTAGAGCACCTGACTCTTAATCAGGGTGTCCAGGGTT
>OGJK01001428.1_pt1 | contig 21908 bp, 18 predicted proteins | sample 1571961 | NCBI WGS metagenome assembly OGJK01 (sample SAMEA2582120, study PRJEB24529) | metagenome | biome: Human gut stool | place: China | collected 2011 | reverse complement strand
GTGATAGTCGTTCTGTCCTTTGCCAGCTCCTCAAGACTTTTCTGGATAAAGCGCTCGCTCTCATTGTCAAGGGCACTGGTTGCCTCATCAAGTATTAGCACAGGCGGATTTTTAAGGAACACCCTCGCAATGGAAATCCTCTGCTTCTGCCCTCCTGACAATCGGGTGCCTCTCTCTCCCACAAACGTATCGTATTTATCCGGCAGCTCCATGATAAAATCGTGTATATTCGCCTTTTTGGCCGCATCTACAATCTCATCCATCGTCGCATCCGGTTTTCCATAGGCTATGTTGTCCTTTATACTTCCGCCAAACAGATAAACATCCTGCGAAACCAGTCCAATCTGCGAACGAAGGCTCTCAAGCGTGAGCTTTCTCACATCATTTCCATCTATTGTGACCCTGCCCTCCGTCACGTCATAAAACCGCGGAAGCAGTAAGCATATTGTCGTCTTTCCGCTTCCTGACGGTCCAACAAGCGCAATTGATTTTCCTGCCGGTATCTCAAAGGATACGTGCGAAAGCACCGGTGTATCATCATCGCTATAGTGGAACGAAACATCCTCGTAACAGACATTTCCCTTTACATTTTTAAGCGGTTTTGCATCAGCAGCATCAACTATATCCGGCTCAGTTTCCACCACCTCTAAGAATCTTCTAAAGCCCGAAAGCCCCTTCTGCATCATCTCAGTCAGCTCTACAAGTATCTGGATAGGACTGATAAAGATGCCTATATACAGCGCATACATAGCAAGGTCGGATGCCTCCATCCTTCCATGCGCTATCAAAAAACCACCAAATACCAGCGTAACAAGATACATCATCCCCTGGAAAAATGCATTTCCGCTCATAAAGCTTCCCATACACCTGTAATTTGCATCCTTTGAAATCAGGAAATTTTCATTACTTCTGTTAAATTTTTCCTGCTCGATACGCTCATTGGCAAATGACTGCACCACCCTTATGCCTGCCAGAGTATCCTGAAGACTCGAATTAATATCACCGATTTTTCGCCTGTTATCCATAAAGGTTTCCTGCATTTTCTTATTCTGTCCATATGAAAATACAAGCATAAGCACCACAAGAATAAGCATAGGAACCGCAAGCATACGGTTTATCATAAACAGAAAAATGAACGAACCGATTATCTTTATAAGCGATATAAAAAGATTCTCCGGTCCGTGATGCGCAAGCTCCGATATATCAAACAAATCGGATACGAGCTTGCTCATCATCTGTCCTGAATTATTCTGATCATAATACGAAAAAGAAAGCTTTTCATATTGGTCGAAAAGCTCCTTTCTCATGTCGCGTTCCATCCTCGCTCCCATCATGTGCCCCGCATATGTCACATAATACCTGCACGCAGTCTGTATGATATATGCCACCAAAAGGCCTATTGTAATAGGAATAAGCGCAGAAATGATTTTTCCCGGTGCTCCTGCAAAAAGGGTTTTGGTCAGCGTGCGAAGCAGCTGCGGAAACGCCAGATCTATGGCACTGATTATTGTTGCGCAAAGCAGGTCTATGAAAAAGACTGCTTTGTATGGTTTGTAGTATTTGATGAATTTCTTTAATGTTTGCATGGTTTTCTCCTGGGATGTTCTTTTTAAAACAATTTGTTTCTCAACGTACATAATTATATATAGGTAAACCTATATATGCAATAGGATAACCAATGAAAACCCCGGATAACACCTAATAAATAACATAGATTTCGTTTGTAGACGAAATCTATGCGAAATCACAGTTGTTTTATTTCGCATAATGACATATATGGCAATTCGGTGATTATTACACTAAACACCAAGGACAGTAATCTCTATTTCATCGCTTCCTTTATTATACGTAGTACATTGTCACTTGCCACTTTATCAATAACACGTTCACTAATCCCGCGTTTTACTAATTCGTCAAAAAGCAGTTCCATTTTATCCGGATGATCTATCTCAAGATTTCCTTCAACACCATCAAAATCAGTTCCTAATCCAACGCAATCTTCACCACCAATATCTATAAAATGTTCAATATGATCTGCTAAATCAGTTATTCGTGTTATATTGGTTCCAGATATTCTACTTGCAAAATCAGGTCCAAAATTAATTCCTGCAACTCCCCCTTTTTCTGCTAAAATCCTTATCATATCATCCGTAAGATTTCTTGAATGTGGTGTTATTTCCCTACAATTTGAATGTGACGCAATAAAAGGTTTATCAGATATTTGTGCAACATCATAAAACCCTCCGTCAGATAAATGCGACACATCAATCAAGATTCCCAAATTATTCATTTCAGTTATTGCTTCTTTCCCAAACTCTTTCAGACCTTTTTGCATAATTTCTATATTATTAGAATTTGGATATCCAAAACAATTTTCATAATTCCATGTCAATGCAATTGCACGAACACCTTTTTTGTATATATAATAAAGTTTTTTCATATCCTCATCTATCATTCTTCCATCTTCAATTGTAAGAATAGCCGATGACATGCCTTTTTTCTTATTATTCATAATCTCTTGATAATTATGAGCAATCCCAACCTGATCTGAATGTATCTCAACTTGTGAATATAATTGATTTCTAAGTCGCTCAAATATTTCTTCATCCGATGGAAGCGGAGGATAGCCTTCTGGCATATCCTCCGCTTCCATTTTTGGCGGAAAAAATATTGCATAAAACTGAGCCAATTGCTTTGCATTTATCATTTGTTTAAGGCTTTGCATTCCTGCCCCATCATATATCGATGTTTCATTTTCGTACAAACCTCTAAGTAATGTATCGCAATGCATGTCTACATATGAATGCCTCATTTTCTCGTTCTTCTCCTATTTTTTTGTTGTATACATTGTAATTATTGATCCCTCTGGTGTATATACATAATTATAATTTGGATTAGTCAAATACTGGAATGCCGGCTGATATAATGGACAAATTGCTGCATCATCCATAAATATTTTTTCCATTTTAGCTTGCGCATCCATTCTTGCATTCTCATCTAATGCAAGTTCACCATTAACCTGCTCATATAAACTATTATATTCTTCATTATGCCAATTTTCATAATTCAGTGAAGAATCATCTGTCCACATATCAAGATAGGTAGAGGCATCCTGATAATCTGCATACCATCTTGTTATACCCATTTCATAATTACCATTTCCCATATCTTCAAGTCTCTGATTATATGATGTTACCCTAAGCTTTACTGTAAGTCCAGAAAGATTTTCCTGTAACTGAGACTGAATAAATGCTGCGACTGATGCAAGCTGGGAATCTTCATTATATAAAAGTTCTATCTCAAAAGTATCTTTACCTAATTCACTTTTTGCAGACTCAAAATATTCTTTTGCACTATCTACATTATACTGATTATACACAGGATTTCCAGCATGTTCACGATAAGTTACTCCCTCTGAATTTTTAGCGAACTCTGCCGGAACTGCAAAATCTGCCACTGTAGAACCATCACAAAGTATTTTATCAACAATCTGCTGTTTGTCTATAGCCATACTTATTGCCAAACGAAGATTTCTATTTGAAAGTAATTCATTTTCACAATTGAATGCAATAAAGAATAATCCCGGCCAGCTTAATGTTGTAAGAGCAGGATCATTTGCATACATTGTAATATAATCTCCAGACAGCTGTACCTGATCAAGATCTCCATTTTCCCATGAAAGAATCTTCTGCTGTTCATCTGTAAGCAATGTATAATTTATCTTATCAACCGTTATATTATCAGCATCATAATAATCCGGGTTCTTTGAAAGTGTATAAGTTGTTCCACCAACTTCCCAATCACTCATTATATACGGACCACAATAAATAGATGTTTCCTTAGATTTCATAAACTGATCACCCTGTTCCTCACAATAAGACTGATTTACAGGCATAAAGTAAGTTCCACTACATAACAGTGATTCAAAATAACTCTTTGGTGAATCCAGTTCAACAACAAATGTCTTATCATCCGGACAACTAATTCCAAGCTCATCAAGGCTTGCACCACCATATACTACGTTCATTGCATTTTTTACTCCTGCTGTAATAAGCATATATGCATATGTACATCCATTTGCAGGATCTGCAAGACGTCTCCAACTATAATAAAAGTCATTTGAAGTAACAGGATCTCCATTCGACCACTTTGCATCACGTAGAGTAAACGTATATGTACAACCATCTTCGCTTATATCAACCTTTTCTGCAAGACCGTTTGTAATTTTTCCATCTGTTCCATACTTCATAAGACCCTGATTCACATTTGTAATCATTCCCATTGAAGTCGCTGAATAATTATAATTTGGATCGAGCGAATTTAACTCCTCGGTCAGAGCATATCTCATTGTTATGCTATTCTCATCACCTACTGCAGAATTGCCACCACTTCCGCAAGCCGTCATTGAAACAATCATTGTTACTACAAGTAACAAACTTCCTAATTTCTTCATTATCTTGCTCATATAACTACCTCTTTTCTGCGTTGTTTTTAATACCTCATTAGATAGCGCTATCAACGCCGACACCATCTAAAGGATGATGGTATTGAATTACATCCACTTTTCAAGTTCATCATCAGTTGCCAACACCATATGATCCGGAGTAATAAAATGCTGTGTACCCTTTGTATAATCTACTCCTTCCTCATCTTTATCATATACAATCAGCTTCCTTGTCGGTTCCGTAATTGGATTCGGCTCTGGTATAGCTGAGAGTAGCGATTTTGTATACGGATGGATAGGATTTTCAAAAATTTCATCTTTTTTTCCCATCTCTACGAAATGCCCCAAATGAATAACTCCAATATAATCAGAAATATATTTAACCATTGCTAGATCATGTGCAATAAACAAATATGTCAAATTTCTTTCTTCCTGTAATTCTTTCATAATATTTACTACCTGTGCCTGAATTGACACATCCAAAGCAGAAATACATTCGTCTGCAATGATAAGATCCGGTTCCATAACTATTGCTCTGGCTATTCCGATACGCTGTCTCTGACCACCGGAAAACATATGAGGATATCGATTTGCCTGCTCGTGATTTAATCCTACTCTTTCAAGAATCTCATATACTTTCTCCTCGCGTTCCTTCTTACTTGAGTACATATGATGTGCGTCTAATCCTTCTGCCACAATATCTATTACCTTTTTTCTCGGATTAAGCGAAGCCATGGGGTCCTGAAATATCATTTGCATCTTAGTAGTCAGATATTTTTTCTTTTCTTTTGTCATTCGTCCAGATACTTCTTTGCCACTTAAGTATATTTTTCCTTCCGTCGGATCATAAAGCCGTATAATAGAACGTCCAATTGTAGATTTTCCACTTCCGGATTCTCCTACAAGACCAAATGTAGTCCCTTTTTCTATTTTAAAACTTACTCCATCAACCGCCTTTACTTTTTGACCACCTCCCACATCGAAATACTGTTTAAGACCATTAACTTCTAATATAGGTGTTTTTAACTCTGCCATACTAAGACACCCCCTTTAACATTCTCGATATTTTGTCTTGAAGATTTTCAGGCATATCTACATGCGGTGCATCCTTATGCCTAAGCCATGTGCAGACCTTGTGAGTGTCAGATATCTCATACTCCGGAGGTTCTTCCTCAAAATCAATATTTAATGCATATTTATTTCTTGGTGCAAAGGCATCACCAACAATCTTTTTTAGTAAGTTCGGAGGAGTACCAGGAATTGCATATAACCTATCGTCTACGGTATTAAGGTCTGGCATAGCAAGAAGAAGTCCCCATGTATACGGATGACAAGGCTCAAAATATATTTCCCTTGAAGTTCCTCTTTCTATAATTTTTCCCGCATACATTACACAAACATAATCTGCAACTTTAGCCACGACACCAAGATCATGTGTAATAAAAATAACTGAAATGTTGTGTTTATTTTGCATCTCCTTTATAAGATTTAAAATTCTTGCCTGAATCGTAACATCAAGTGCAGTCGTAGGCTCATCACATATCAGAATGTCCGGATTACATGATATTGCAATAGCAATAACTACTCGCTGTCTCATACCTCCTGATAATTGATGAGGATAATTTTTCATAGTTACCTGCGGATTCGGAATTCCTACTTCATCAAGAAGTTCCTCACCCCTTTTCCATGCCTCATCTTTTGTCATGCCAAGATGTTTTATCATTCCTTCCGTTAATTGTTTTCCAATTGTAAGAAGTGGATTTAATGCCGTCATTGGATCCTGAAATACCATTGCTATTTTCTTTCCATTAAAATTATTAATAAGATAGCGTTTTGAATATTTCAATAGATCAACTGTTGTCTTTTTCCCATTTTCTTCAAATGTATATAATATTTCACCACTATTAATTTTCTGGTTAGATGACTGAATGCCAACTATTGATTTAACCGTTACTGACTTACCACTTCCAGATTCTCCAACTATAGCTACGGTTTCTCCTTTATGCAATGTAAAGCTTACGCCTCTTATAGCATTTAACATTCCTGCAGATGTCTGAAAAGAAATGGATACATTCTTAACCTGCAATATAGGTTCTTTTTCATGAATTCTCTCTTCTACCATAATCGAAACACTCCTTCCTACGCGCGCCTCTGTTTTGGATCTAAAGCATCTCTTAATCCATCACCAACAAGATTCAATGAAACCATTAATATTGCAAAAAATACTGATGGTATAATCATCTGATATGGATACATCATCATATGATTATATCCGTCATTTATCAAACTTCCCAGTGATGCCTGCGGTGCCGGAATACCAAGACCTATAAATGAAAGAAATGCCTCCATAAATATGGCTCCCGGTATAGTCATCATTGCCATTACAATTACTGAACTAAGCAGATTAGGTAAAATATTTCCAAACAAGATTTTCACTATCATAGTTCCTAAAGTCTTAGAAGCCATAACATATTCACTTGCTTTAAGCCTTAATGTATTTGCTCTTACTAAACGTGCCATGTCTGTCCATCCCGAAATAACCATAGCTATGATGATTGATTTTAATCCAGGCTGCAAAACAACAACCAACAGAGAAACTATTACAAGACTCGGAACACCATTAATAATCTCTATAACTCTCATCATAAAATTATCAACTAATCCACCAAAGTACCCAGCTATAAGTCCATAACTTACTCCAATTATAAGACAGAGGACAGCTGAAACAATTGCAACTATAAACGAAATTCGTGTACCCTGACAAAAACGTGTAAATAAATCTCTTCCAAGTGCATCTGTACCAAACCAAAAGTACGTATCTTCCATACCCTTCATTTGATACATATCAACACCTTTAATCGTTCCGTTAAAAACACCAAGCTTTTCAATCCCAGGAATTCTTGGCGGCATATTCTGTGCATCCATCATAACTTGATCATATGTATATGAATTAAATTTTGGTCCCCATATTGCCAAAACTCCCATAAACAAAACAAATATAACTCCAAATATTGCACCTTTATTTTTTCCAAAGATTATAAGTGTCTCTTTCCAAGAAGGGTTAACTTCAAATGCATCATCTTTGTATATACCATCTTTATTTGCAAAAGAATATCTATTTTCATATACCATTATTTTTTCCCTCCTGCTAATCTTATTCTCGGATCAATAATTCCATACAAAAGATCAATGACAAGCAGTGAAACTATAAACATAATACTAAATATAAATGCTAAAGTTATTACCACATTGTAATCATTTGTTTCTATAGCTTTAATAAAAAGAGAACCTATACCCGGTATTGCAAAAATCCTTTCATTTACAGTACTACCTGTCATTAATCCCATAAGCATTGGTCCCATTGTTGTAATGAGTGGAATCAGTGCATTTTTCAAGCCGTGCACTACAATCACTTTAAACCTGCCCATTCCTTTAGTTTCTGCAAGTGTTATATATTCAGATCCCATTACTTCAATCATTTCATTTCTGGTATACCTCGCCGTCATCGACATAACACCTATTGAAAGCGAAAGAGTTGGGAGTATTGAAGATATGATCGGATGTGCAGTATCATATGTTAATGGAAACCAACCAAACTTAAATCCAAAAATATAAACAAATGCAAGTGCAAGAACCTGTGATGGAATCGAATTTCCCAGCATTGAAAATACAGTTGTTCCTGTATCAATCGGTCCATTATGATGCAATGCGGCTATAATTCCAAGTATAATTCCAAAGAGTATTCCAACAATATAAGACTGTAATGCAAGTCTTATTGTTATAGGGAATCTACTTGCTAAAAGACTTGCCACCGGATAATTCTGCTGAATATTATATGAAACTCCAAAATCACCGGTACACATATTTTTTACATATATTACAATTCGTTGTACCATCGGCTTATCTAATCCATACTTTTCATTCAGTATACTTATCTGATCCACAGTTAATCTTTCATTATTAAATGGAGATCCCGGCATAAACTGAAGTAAAAAAAACAGGATTATAATTACTATTAGTGTTGTAATTATTGCCATTCCAATTCTTTTTAAACTATATTTCACCATTTCTATTTCCTCCCTCTCTATTTTCTTTATATGCAAGGGTTATTTTTTATCTTCTGCAAATGTATACAGATTAGGCGAATCACCCTCTGGTTTACTTTCAAAAACTTCATTTCCAAACTTTAGTTTTATATAGTTTTTTATCACTTCAACACATTTATCCTCACCTATTCTGTCCATATTAAATGTCATGTCATAATTAACAGGATTTGTCCAATAGTTGCCATTGGTATAATACTCATAATAATCAGCTCTGTACTTATCTGTCTTTTCTATCAATTTCGCTGCCTCATCCTCATTAACATTCATTCTCTTAGTAATTCTTTCAAGACAATATTTTCTTGGAGCTTCAACATAAAAACTTGCAACATTATCAAAATCCTTTAACACATAATCCGCACATTTTCCTATAATGATGCAGGATTCCTTTTTAGCTAATTCCTTAATAATTTCACACTGTGTCTGAAAAATTTCCTCATCTGATTCAAATTTTTTCAATACAGGATTTGGTTCTTTACGGGTCGGAAAACTTCTTAATATTGCATTGAATATTCCTGATCGTAATTTTTCGTCAATCTCAATAAGTTCTGCCGTATCTTTTCCGGTTATCTTTGATGCAAGCGCCAGAATTCTATTTTCATAACAAGCAATCCCGAGTTCTTCTGCAAGTCTCATCCCAAGTGCTTTCCCACCTGAACCAAATCCCCTTGCTATAGTAATTACATAATTTTTCATTTTCCTGCATCCCCTTTCACGTCAAATAATATAAATGACTGCACGAGAATAATCTCTGCAGTCATCTTCGACCCTGTTATTTACTTTGTTCTGCTTTTAAATCACTAATAATTATTTTTAAGTTAGCAATAAATTTCTGGCATACAGGCATGAAATTTACTGAAACTCGATTTGCTCCTGCCTGTGCACTTATCATAATTCCCATTTCCATCATTCGATATGCCACTTCTTCTGGATCAACACCTGGATGAAAGAAAATAAAATTAGTTTGCGAATCATATACCTTGCATCCTAATTTCTTCAACTCAGTTGAAAGATATTCTCTGCACTTTGCATTTTCTGCTTTTATGTATTTTCCATGCTCCTGATCTCTCATTGCAGCCGCAGCTCCGGCCTGTGATACCCCTCCTAATGCCCATCCAAGGCCGCCTCCACATTTTGATAAATATGCAATCATCTCCGGCTGTGCCAGTAAATATCCTGCTCTTACTCCAGCCATTCCATAAAATTTTGAAAACGTCTTTAATATAACAATAGGTTTATCTGGCATTGCTTTCATTGTTTCTACCATTTCCTTACAATCCTCTGCTTCCGCAAATTCTATATAAGCCTCATCATATACCTGGATAACATGATCCGGACATTTTTTTGCAAAATCATTTAATGCGTCAATTCCAACATACGTTCCTGTCGGATTATTTGGATTACAAATATATACCATTTTTGTTTTCTCTGTAATATTTTCAAGCAAACCATCCAAATCAAATGTCAAATCTTCTTTTGTCGGAATCGTTACTACTGAAGCTCCATTAATCTGAGCCGTATCAACAAGCGCTGGAAAAGTAGGTACACACATTAATACCTCATCTCCTTTTTCCAAAAAAGCGACTCCCAATGCATCTGTTACTGCTGAAGAACCACATCCTGTTAGAATGAAGTCCGATGTAACATCATAATGATCACCAATTGCCCCTTTTAATTCTACCTGCATCCAATCTGCATAAAACTTGTTATTTGGCGCTACTGCTGCCATTGCTTCAATTGCCTTAGGTGACATTCCAAAAACGTTTTCATTAAGTCCCATATGTTCAATGGTTGAAAAATCAACTTTTCCAAGCTTTCTTGATGCTCTTTGTGTTTCCGGTTTTTCTCTTAAATATGTACATAATAATTCTCTTACAGCTTCGTTTGTCATAAAAATATCCTCCATTCTTCTGATAAGTTAAAATATATGTTAATTAATAATTAAACTACCACACTTGTTGGATGTCCGTTTTTCCAATTAAAGAAATTTTCACATCCAATTTTTATACTTCGTATTCTGGATTCCACCGGAAGCCATGCAATATGCTCTGTTATCCTTGTATTTTCACAGCTCATCAAATCACAAGGTTCTGAAAGTGGCTCCCCTGCAACAACATCTAATCCGGCAGCATATACCTTTCCGCTATCAAGAGCTTCTTTTAATGCAGCCTCGTCAATTATTGCTCCTCTCGCTGTGTTTATGATGATAACTCCATCTTTCATCTTTTTAAAAGCTTCTTTATTTAAAAGATTTTTTGTCGACTCAGTCAGGGGACAATGTATTGATATTACATCACTTCTTTTTAATACTTCATCTAACTCTACCTGTTCGATAAAGTTATACTTGTCTCCCTCTTTTTTATGTCTACTGTATCCTAGAACCTTCATTCCATATCCATTTGCAATTTTTGCTGCACAGTATCCTATATTTCCAAGTCCAATTATTCCGAAAGTCTTTTCATATAATTCAATCTGCGGTGTTACATGCAAAATCCTCTTTCCTTGATTTTCAGGCAACCACCTTTCATGTCTGTAAAATTCATCATTTTTCCCAACGTTATGACAGATATCCATAAGTAATGCAAATGCATACTGTGCAATTGTCACATCACCATAAATCGTATTTGTTACAGTTACATTATGTTTATGTACTGCATCAACATCAATTCTTCCAAATCCATGTGAAAGTGTCGAAATATATTTTAATTTTGGATGATTTGTAAGTACTTTTTCATTAATCATATCATCCGTAATCCAAGCACCTATAATAGCATCATAATCTTTTGCTCCTTCATCCAAATCTCGAATATCTTCATTACTTATCCATTCCAGTTCATCGCCTGGTTCAAGCTTATCTACCAAAGATTCTTTCCAAAGATTTTCCCAAAATTTCTCATCATATTTTTCTCCAAACATTCCTCCTAGGGAACCAGCATATACGCAACCAATTTTCATATTCTTACCTCCTGTTGTTCTATTGTAATATTCTAATCAATGACTGATTTTGTCATCCATTTTCCGCTTTTAAATCTAATAAGATTTAGTACAGCTCTTACTAACCAATCAATAGTCATTGCAATCCATACACCTAAAACACCTATGCCCATGTATCTGCCAATTACATATGCCAATCCAATTCTAAAAATCCACATTGATGCAGTTGAACTTAATAATGTGAATTTTGCATCTCCTGATGCTCGTAATGCACTGGCCAATGTAAATGCCAACGGCCATATCAATACACAACAAATACTATGATATCTAATTATCTGTATTGCATAATAGGAACCCTGCTCCGTCAAATTATACCAGCTTGAAATTATGCCAGCACCCGCAAAAAGTAATATATTTAACATAAACATAAATACGTAGGTTACTTTTATGAGCTTTTTAGTATATCCCTTAGCTTCATCAAATTGTCTTGCTCCAACACATTGGCCAACAATTGTAACAAGAGCAAGTCCTATTGCTGAACCCGGAATATCCGCAAGCATCTCTATTGTTGCACCACAAGCATTTGCTGCTATTGCCGATGTTCCAAAACTTGAAATAAGTGACTGTGTCAAAAGCTTTCCTATTTGAAACATACCATTTTCTAAACACTGTGGAACTCCTATCCCCAATATGTTTTTCAACATATGAGAATCCCATCCAAATCTGAAATATTTATCAATGTGAACCGAAAGTTTATCTCGTCTTATTAAGATAAGAAGAGCGACTGCTGCTACAATTCGCGATATCAAAGAGGAATACGCAACTCCGGCAACCCCCTTATTGAATATGAAAACAAAAATATAATTTCCGATAATATTAATAATATTCATAACTGCTGATGTAATCATAGCTATGTAAGAGTTTCCCATAACTCTGAAAAGCGCTGTACCCACATTGTAAATTGCCAAGAAAGGAAAAGAAATTGCAATAATATAAAAATATGTAACTGCGTTATCCATTACTAGATTATCAACAGTTCCGAAAATCAATTTTAATAATGCCTTATTAAAAATTAAAGCAAATATCATAACGATAACCGAGAGCACTGTCGTTATCATCATCATTTGATCCGCAGCTTTACAAGATTTCTTTTTATCTCCACTTCCCAAATACTGTGATACTACTACCGCTCCTCCAGAAGCCATAGCCGCAAAAACCATGATAAGAAGGACATTTATCTGATTAACCAACGATATACCAGAAACAGCTTCTTCACCAGCTCCAGAAACCATGATCATATCTATCATTCCAACCATTACCGACAGAAGCTGTTCTACTACCATTGGAACTATGAGTTTTATCAATGTTTTTCTATCAAACATTATTTTTTTTACACTCATATGTTATACACCTTCTTTCTATATTCATTTTAGTAAAATAAAAGACGCTTGACGGATTTTTATTTCCGTTCAAACGCCTTTGTTTGTTGTTGCTAAGAATATTATCACTAACTGTTTCACAATTGCAAATTACTATTTTTTATAGAAGTTTATAACTTTTTGTTATCGCTTTACTTTATTAGCTTATTTTCAAATTTATCAATATATTTTTTAGCAAGTGCTCCCAAAGCTTTATTTTTTTCATATATCCATCCCAATTCAATAAATTCATTTGAATCATATGGTATGGTAATTATTTCATCAGACATTTTTTCCTGACTCCTATGACCACTTCCAATCATATATGCATTCAATTTTTGTGCCAATTTACCTATCGTCATATCATCTGTTACATAAATTACCTTGTCAACAGCATGACTCTCTACAACTTCCTCCGAAAAATACTTCATACTTCCTTTACCTTGATAATATCTCATAAATGGATATGGCTCCAAATCCTCATCTGTTATTATACTTTTTTCTGCTAACGGATGTTGTTTTCCTAAATAAACGTATGATTTATTTTCACATATAGTCTTAAATTCTAGATTTCTACTATCTAATTCTGCTTTAATTACACGATTATCCTTATTTTTTAATAATAATCCTATTTCACAAACTCCACTATGAACATACTCTATTACTTCTTTTGTCATAACCTCTAAAAAACGAATTTCATATTTTTCTTTATCAGGTAACACTTCTAATAAGCATTCCTCCATTGTACTCAATGCAACTGCATGATGCTGACAAGCTACACTCAACGTACACCCTGATGTTTTATTATTTCGATAATAATCGTCAATATATTCTGCCTGCTCTACAATTGGTGAAATTTGTCTTATCAGCTTTATCCCCTGTTCAGTAAGAGAAACCTTTCCACTTTCCCTATTAAAAAGCTGTATTCCATATTCATCTTCTACATCTTTAATGCCTTTTGATATTCCAGGCTGAGAAACATATAACTTCTTTGCAGCTCTAGAAAATGAATGATATTTTTCTACATATAATATATACTTCATCTGTTGTAAATTCATTATTTTTTCCTTGCCTTTCTTAATAAATCAAATTCTATCTTACATATAAATTGACATTTTATTTAGTAAATATCAAAATACCCCTGCCTTTAGCAGAGGTATCCTATCATCTTCCGTTAGTATAATCCCAAAAGAAGCACATGCAGCTTGCCACCTTCTCGCCATCATTGCGATACAAATGAGGCTGATCGGTCTCAAACTTATACACCTGCCCCTTATGTATTTCCTGCACATGGTCGTGACACTCGACCGTCAGCACACCGTCTGTGACTGTAAGATATTCGCGTGTTTTCTCGCCGTGCCCACCGCTTGTATACACGCCGCCCGGCTCCACGTCGATACGGTATACCTCGACCTCCCTTGAGTCCTCGTATGGGAAGCAGGTCCATACCCTGTACTGCCCCAAAAGCTCCTTTGTCGGGACCAGATCATCCGGAGATATGAGCGCATAGTCCACTCTCGGCGGATCTATAAGTCTTTGAAACTCAATTCGCAGACCGCTTGTGATTTTACCAAGCACTCCGATAGATGGATTTGCTGTGCCCTTTTCTATCTGAGCAAGCATGCTTTTACTCACACCGGTCTGTTCCGCTACCTGGTCTAAGCTCATGCCCTTTGACTGGCGTATTCTTTTTAAATTTTCAGATACATTGTGTGACAGATAATCCATACTCATATCTCCGTTTTTGCATTTAATTTTCTAACTATACTGTTGATAATCATAAATGAGGGGCAAAATACCTTTTGACCCTCATATCATTTTATAAGTTTTACAGTGCCCTGCGATACAGCATCTCGATATCGCACTGACGTGAAGCCCTTGGATTGACAGCAATGTTGCCGCTCTTCATGGCATCGACAGCCATCGGCTCTATCTTGCTTTCTATCTCTTCCTTTGTGACTGTTCCGTTTTTGCTGGCATTGTTGATTGCGATAGTCAGATTCTCAGGGATTCCGATGTCTGTGCAAAGCTCCCTGATTGCATCTACAAGCATCATAGGCTCAAATTCGTCCGCATACGCAGGAATCGGGCTTATATCATTGTAGATAGTCAGATACTTGCCATGGTCTGCAAGTGCATTGTACTCTGCGATTACAGGAAGCAGCACTGCATTTGCCACTCCGTGAGGCACATCGAAAAATGCGCTGACCGGATGGCTCATCGCATGCACATTTCCAAGCCTTGCAAATGAGAATGCTATTCCTGCAAAAAGTGAGCCTGTCATCATAGCTTCTGCAGCCTCGATATCGTTTCTGTTTGCTACAAATCTGCGGATATTTTTTCCGATAAGTGCCATCGCTTTTTCTGCCAGTGCATCTGAGAATGGCGATGCCGCTGTGGATACATATGCCTCCTCGGCATGGATAAATGCATCAATTCCGCAGGCTGCCGCTACGCTTGCCGGTGCTGTTGTGATGAGTTCTGCATCGAGAATTGCATATTTTGGCAATATCTCGTAGCTGAATACTGTGAGCTTATAGTTTCTGCTATGATCTGTGATTACAGAGAATGCTGTCACCTCTGAGCCGGTTCCTGCGGTGGTTGGTATCGCAATGAGCGGTACGATTGGTCCCGGCACCTTGTGTGCTCCCTCATAGTCTGTGACGCTTCCGCCATATTTGGCAACCACACCCACTGCTTTTGCCACATCCATCGGTGAACCGCCTCCAAATGCCACGATAAAGTCTGCGCCCGACTCCAGATATTTTGCTGTGGCTTTCTCCACTGTTGCGACAGATGGATTTGCCTCTATATCTGTAAAAGTGTCTGCTTTTATGTCAACTGATGCCAGATAATCTGCTGCCTTTTTTACAAGTCCCATCTTCTCAAGATGAGGTCCTGAAATGATGAGTGCATACTTACCTCCAAGCTTTTTGGCTATTTCCGGCAGCTTTGAGAGACTGCCCTTTCCCACTGTGATGTCCTGTGGCACCGAGAAATTAAATGTTTCCATATATAATCTGTCCTTTCTGTTTCCTAGCTTGCTTTCTTGGCAAGTACCCTGTCTATTGCAGCATCGATAACCTTATCCAGCTCAACCTCATCTGCCTCCGGCATAAGTGTTGCAGCATCCTCATCTGAGATGAGCTCAACAAGTGTACCAAATGACTCCTTGTATTTCTTTTTACAGAAGACGAAGAATACCACGCCGAGCGCACACCATGCAAGCACGATGCCCCACTCCTGGATGATAAGTGATCCGCCGCTTCCCGGTATGCAGTACATTGCAACCATGAAGCCTGACATGATGACCGCCATCGTTCCAAAGAACTTGTATGCGGGAACCTTGTAAGGTCTTGGCATATCCGGCTCCTTCTTGCGAAGAATAATAAATGAAAGAGCAACCATGCAATATGCCACGCAGCATCCAAAGTTGCCGGCATCACTGATCCATACGAGCATCTTTCTGCCTGCAAAAGGTGCAAGCATTGTGAGAGATCCGATGAGAATCAGTGCATTGATAGGTGTCTTGTGCTTTGGATGAAGCTTTGCAAAAAACTTCGGAATCATATATGACTCTGCCATTGAGTACATGGCACGCGAGCCACCGAGCATAAATGAGTTCCATGAGGTTACGATACCGCACATTCCGCCGACTATTATAACCTTTGCCATTATCTTCGTATTGAAAGCGGCAGCCATTGCATCTGCTGTGACAAGTCCTGTTGCCTGCTCTGAATTAACAATTGCCTGTGGGCCCATGACAAAACCTACCGCAACAATGACAAGTGCATAGAACACAACTGCCAGAACTACTGATAAGATAAGTATTGAGCCGATTTTCTTTGCCGGAACATTGATCTCCTCAGCCGCCTGAGGTATTACGTCAAATCCGATAAAGTAAAATGGTGACAGAGCTGCCACTCCGATAATTGCCTTTACGTTCAGACCTGCAGAGCTGCCTGCAAACATCTGTCCATCCAGGTTATCAACTGTTCCATTGATTACCGATGCAATTATCAACAAAATTCCGGCGCCACCAATAATACATGTGAGCACAGTCTGCAAAATCGCTGCTGTCTTTGCGCCGATAATGTTTATCATCATAATTAAAAATGCCACAACTATCGCCACAATAAGCCAAGAAGCATAAATATCAAAGCCTGCTACCGTATACAGATAGCCCTTCAAAAAGCCCGGCCACAGATATGTGATGATTGTTGGGAAAGCGCACGCCTCAAAGCATGCCACACTGACATATCCAAGGATAATCATCCACGTACATATGAATGAACCTGTCGAACCCATTGCCTTGTAGCTGAATACATGCTCGCCACCGCACTGAGGCATGGCTGCTGTCAGCTCCGCGTAGGTCATTCCCACGAAAAATATCATGATACCGCCGATTACGAAGCCGATTGCGGCACCGAGCACTCCGCCCTTTTCAATCCAGCCTCCGGTTGAGACAACCCAGCCCCAGCCAATCATGGCTCCAAATGCAATTACAAGTACGTCCCAGGCATTCAGGACTTTGTTAAATTCTGATTTTTTCTGTTCCATTACTTGTCACCTCCAGCTTCTGTCTTACTTTCATTTTCTACCACTTTTCTTGCCAGAGACTCAATAAGCTCCGCTGTGCCATCCACTCCTAACAGGCTGCTGTCTATAAGCATATCCCTGTTGTGTCTGTCGCCTCGGTTGCTTCCTGTCAGCGCCATATGACGCTTATGATAACGCTTATCCTTTTCAGTGATAAAAAGCTTTGCATCATCCTCCGACAAATTGTGGCTCTTCATTACGTTTTCAATCCTCACTTCATCCGGTGAATATATGAAAATACGTAAAATCGGTTTATGTTCCTTTAGTATATAGTCTGCTGAACGACCGATAATCACACACGACTCACGGTCTGATAATTTTCTGATTATAGTTTTCTGGACATGAATTGCACGCTCTGTGAGGTCTGCATATTTGGAGAAAGAGCCTCTGACATCACCCTCTGCACCTTTTCCGGCGATGGTGATACCTTCCTCAACCTTTTCCATGATATCCTTGGGAATACCGACCTCTTTTATTATTTCATCTACAGTATCCCTGTCATAAAATTTGATTCCCAGGTCTTTAGCAACCTTTTTGCCAATCTGGTTTCCTTTAGCGCCATATTCGCATCCTATTGTAATAACAAGATGTGCCATTTCGTTCCCCTCGCTTTTCTTATATACATATTTATCATATGTTGATATTGTTCAAAAAAGGGCGCACGAAGCTAATCGTGACGCCCTTGTCCTTTATAATTCAAGCCTTCTATGAAAGTGACTCAACAGTCTCCTTGATGATATCAAATGCCTTGTCGCACTCTTCCTCACTTACGATAAGTGGTGGAACCATACGGATGATATGGCTTCCGATTGCTGTGATAAGCATATGACGGTCAAAGCAGCCATGCTTTACATCTACACCTGAGATTGTATCGTCAAACTCAACACCAACTAAGAGTCCCTGATGTCTTACCTCTTTTACGTGTGGAAGCTTCTCAAGCTTAGCTGTGAAATAATCACCAACCTTCTTTGCGTTTCCGGCAAGATCTCTGTCAAGCAGCTCGTTTACTTCTGCAAGTGCTGCTGCACAGCATACAGGATGTCCACCAAAGGTTGTACCGTGTGAACCGGCTGAGAATGCTTTTGAAACCTCCTCTGTAGCACATATAGCACCGATTGGCATTCCACCGCCAAGGCCCTTTGCCATAGAAACGATATCAGGTTTGATACCGTAGTTCATGTAGCTCATTACAGCTCCGGTTCTGCACCATCCTGTCTGAACCTCATCGATAAGGAGGAGCATGCCCTTCTCATCACAGAACTCGCGAAGTCCCTTCATGAATTCAGGTGTTGCAGGATGAACACCGCCCTCGCCCTGTACAGGCTCAATCATGATAGCGATTGTGTTCTCTGTGCAAGCATCCTTGAAAGCCTTTAAGTCATTGTAAGGAGCATATGAGAAGCCGTATGTCATAGGACCAAAGCCCACCTGGCATCCGTTCCCAGGCTGTCCTGTAGCTGACATAGCACCGAAGGTTCTGCCGTGGAAGCCGTCCTTAGCAGTTACGATGTGATATCTGTTTGGACCATATTTCTCTATACCATATTTACGGGCCATCTTAATCATAGCCTCATTTGCCTCAGTTCCTGAGTTCTGGTAGAAAATCTTGTCCATTCCGATAGTCTTGCAAACCTTCTCAGCAAGCAGCGCCTGTGGAATGGTGTATGGATAGTTGAATGTATGCATGATGTCATCCACCTGATCCTTGACTGCTGCAACAACCTTAGGGTTTCTGCTGCCGGCATTGTTTACGGCGATTCCTGCGTAAAAGTCAAGGTATGGTGTGCCATTCTCATCATACAGATACATGCCCTCAGCAGTCTCAGCGATGAAATCGAAACGCTCATATGTCTCAATCATATACTTCTTTACTTTGTCTTTGATGTCCTGTGCTGTTAATCCTGTGTCTTTTAATCTCATAATATATTGCCTCCTAATTTAAATATCCTTGTGATTTTGATAAATAAAAAAGAGCAAAGTGCTTCACCGGTTAGCGTCTTTGCTCTTAAATATTCATAATTAATATGTAGTTGTTTGTTCGTTTTCTTTTGTGTATTATTTTGAACAAGTAAACAATATCACGTTCAATATATTGTGTCAACAATTTTCATTAAAAATGCGAAATACCTCATAATTGTCAGTTTAAAGACACTTATGCTTAAAATTATAAATAAAAACTGTCATTTAACACTTAAAATATTATTTTAATGTAATGTTTTGTGCATTATATTGTCTGTACATTATTCTGTTGCAATGTTCCTTTTCATCATTTATATATATTATAAAGAACATGATACACATACCACATTATACGTATTTCTTTCCATTAAATAAAAAATCCGGGTACTCTCATTTGAGTACCCGGTCCATTCACCTGTTGCTATGCATTCTTTACAAGCTCCTGTTTACGGAAGGTGCGGAACAATCCTATCTGCTCCAGTGCCTTTGCAATGCCGAAAAAAACAATTGAATCTATCGGCCACATAATAAGGTTCTTAAGTGCACGCATTGGAAGAATTGCCATAATTGCCTGTCCATACAGTACCTGCAGACACAGAGTATTGAGAATGACATTGCAGATGAGCATTACTACAAACTTCGCAGCAAGCACTCTCCATATGGTAAGCTTTTTCTTATAAAAGAAACATCCATATAAAACACCTGCAAGCATTACAACAAGTGTAAGCTGTGGACAAAATGGTCCTGTAGGCTTCATCAGATATTTGATGATGTCAAGCGCTCCGTGGAAAACAGCTCCGGCAACCGGCCCAAACAGGTAATCAACGATACCATTTGGAATACCGGAAAAACCGATACGGATAAACTGTCCATATTCGATGGAGAAATATCCAAGGATAACGGCAACTGCAGCAAGCATTGCCATAGTTGTGATGGTTCTGACCGATTTAAGCTCTCGGGCAGAATCGGTGAACAAAGTAACGAATTTTTTCATTAAAAAATTACCTCCTTTGCAGACCTCACCGAACTACAACAGGAGATAATTAATATCTTCGGATGCAGCGGGATGCGACTCATGTACCGCAAGATTTTCTTTTCGTCCGGGTGACAACTCCCTGTTCATCCGGCACTTAACGCACATGTGTCTACTCTGCTAAAATTTATTTATTTGTAACGTATTAAAGTATATCACACTCTAATATCAAATCAAGTCTTTTTATTCAATATAATAATTAAAGGGCCAAAACACCTTTTGACCCTCATATCTTATCGTATCCTATTATTTTATTTACTCTATCTTGGATCCGGACGATGCTTCATGTCACGGATAGGAATATTGGCAACAAGTGCCGGAACCATTCCGTTGTTAGAATCAGACTCTGTCTCTGTGATTTTCACATCAAGAGCTTCCGCATCAATATCCATATAGCGGGAAATAACCTCAATGATATCCCTTTTCATCATCTCCATCATCTCCGATGAGCAGTTTGCACGGTCAGAAACCAGCACCAGCTTCAGGCGATCCTTTGCAACATTACCAGAAGATTTCTTTTTAAATAAATCCATTATACCCATGGTACGTATCCCCCTTTAATTTTTCTTAAACATATCCTTTAGCTTTTCAAAGACACCATGCTTCTGGTTTAAATCAAGGAAAGGAACCTCCTCGCCCATGATACGGCGGCAGATATTCATATATGCCTTTCCTGCAAGGCTGTCTGAACCGACTAACGGCTCACCGCGGTTTGTAGAAATAACAATCTGCTCATCATCCGGTACTGCACCGATTAAGTTGACTGCAAGAATCTCTGTTACATCATCCACATTCATCATATCACCGCGCTTAACCATATCGACACGCAGACGGTTGACAATCAGGTCAATGCGCTTCATCTCATTTGCCTCGAGAAGGCCAACGATACGGTCAGCGTCACGGATTGCTGATACCTCAGGTGTAGTGACAACAAGTGCACGGTCAGCTCCTGCAACGGCATTCTTGAAGCCCTGCTCGATACCTGCCGGGCAGTCAAGCAGAATATAGTCAAACTCCTCACGAAGCTCATTGATAAGCTCAACCATCTGCTCCGGTGTAACAGCATCCTTGTCCCTTGTCTGGGCTGATGGAAGCAGACACAGATCAGGATATTTCTTATCCTTGATAAGGGCCTGACGTATACGGCATTTGCCCTCAACGACGTCTACGAGATTGTATACAATACGATTCTCAAGTCCCATAACAACATCCAGGTTACGCAGTCCGATGTCAGTATCAATCATAACAACCTTTTTATTTAACTGTGCAAGACCTGTACCGATATTTGCTGTGGTTGTGGTCTTGCCCACACCACCCTTTCCTGATGTGATAACGATTACTTCGCTCATGAACTTTCTTCCTCCTACGTTCCTAAATGCTATTTAAAATATTTTTAGTAATTGGTTCGATGTAAATAT
>OGJK01001425.1_pt1 | contig 21937 bp, 24 predicted proteins | sample 1571961 | NCBI WGS metagenome assembly OGJK01 (sample SAMEA2582120, study PRJEB24529) | metagenome | biome: Human gut stool | place: China | collected 2011 | reverse complement strand
AGACGCGCAGCCTACGCCAGTGTTGACCCCCGATAACATCCCTGCAGGCGTCAATATCCCGGAGCGCGGTACCAATTCAGATCTGTCTGCTGCCATCTCCAGCGACGCGGAGAACTACGCATACAGCCGGGCCTATGATGATGTTGTGCCGGAGTATATGGCGCAGCAGCGGGAGCTACAGACAGGGCAGATCAATAACGTGGCTGATCTGCGCACCGAGCTTACTGCCAACCAGCGCCAGGCGGACGAGCTGGACGCTACCGTGCAGCAGCGCACTATCGACTACCAGTCTCAACGGATGAAATTCAAGAATGCGCGGGCGCGGGCACTGAAAGATGTCCAGGCCGAAAAAGATAAATTCACCTCGCGCAACGATGAAATCAACCGCACGCTGGAGCAGAATGCCGCCGCCGAGCAGGCGCGTGGCCGCCAGTCTCAGGTTAATAAGGGCGAGATCCCCGACGACCTGAAGGTGCGTATTGCTGAGCGTGCGCAGCAGATCCGGGATGGCATGCAGATGTCGCCCGTGGCAGGTGCTGTACGTACAGCAGCCGGAGCTATACGCGAGGCTGACTGGGCGGTTAACCAGCAGGCGTACCGCGCCGCGCTGGCGCACATGATGGAAGGTCGCAGCCCGGACGTTGAGCCGTTCTATGAGTTGCATACTCCGGCGCTGCGTGAGCGCGCCATTCAGCGCATACAGAACCCGGTGCGCCAGATGGATGAAGCCGCGCGCCCGGTCAGCGAAACCGCTGCTCGTGTTTACCGCGAAACCCAACAGGCAGACCACGAGGTCACCGCCGCCGCTGCCGATCTCGAAAACGAGTTTAACCTGAGCAACGCGCTGTTGGACGATATCGCCGTCGACAACCCGGAGCTTGCGGCCACGATGCGCGAAAACCTCAACACTATTCGGGCCGAGGCCAGCGACAATAGCATGAGCAACGCTTTCCGGGCCTTTGCCGCCTGTATGATTAACCGGGGGATCTGATGGCAGCCAATGACTTTTTAACGCAGTGTGAGCGCACAGTTAACGCCGCCGCTGGGCGTGACCTGTCACCTGATGAAATGGAGACGCTGGTGCGCGACATGCGCAATACCACTGAGCGGATTATGGCGGGTAACGAGGCGCTGTCTCTTGAAGAGGCTGCGCTGCGGGCCGCAGAGGAGCTGAGTAACGCCGACGTGCTGGCGAAGCAGATAGAGGCCCGCAACAAGGCTATCAACACCCGCATCGCTGCCCAGCGCTTGGGAGAACTGCGAACCACATGGAAAGACCGCCCTGATATCGGTCTGGAAGCGCTGCTGGTGGGGCGTAACGATGCCCGCACCGGCTCCCGCCGCTCTGTATCTTCCGAGGTGGCCCAGTTGCGCGGCAAGTACCATGCCGGGATCAACTACGATTTCGACCGAGCTGACCTGGTGAAGTTTATCGCCAGCGGCAGCAACGACCGCGAGATCGCCGACGCTATGTGGCGCATCGGGCGCGGGGAGAAAACAGACGGTATGACACAGCAATCAGTCAGCGCTGCGAAGATCATCATGAAGTGGCAGGAAACTGCTCGCGTAGATGAAAACCGCGCTGGCGCCTGGATCGGCAAGATGCCTGGCTACATCGTCCGGCAGTCGCATGACATCCTGAAAATCCGAGCCGCCGGGTATGAGTCCTGGCGCAATGCTATTCTCCCTCGTCTGGATGATGTCACCTTTGACGGGATCACCGACCGCGAAAGTTTTTTGAGTGACGTTTATGATGGACTGGCATCTGGTGTGCACCTGACCTCTGAAAAGCCTGACTGGATGAATGGCTTCAAGGGATCGGCGAACGCGGCGAAACGAGCCAGCCAGGAGCGCGTGCTGCACTTTAAAGACGGCGTGACATGGCACGAATACAATGAGCAATTCGGTACTGGCAGCCTGCGCGAGGCAGTATTCGGAGGCCTGAACAGCGCGGCGCGCACGACGGGTATGATGCGGGTGCTGGGCACTAACCCGCAAAATATGTTCAATTATCTGGCTAGCACCATTGAAAAAGATATCAAAAAGTCAGGAAATCCTGCTGCATTGGCTGACTTTAATACCAAAGTAAAACGTATTAACCGTACTGTAATGCCACAGGTTGATGGTTCTCTAAACATACCAGGTAGTGTTGGCTGGGCCAATGCTTCAGCTAACGTGCGCGGCTGGCTGCGTATGAGTCAACTCGGCGGCGCGGTGATTTCCTCATTCAACGACGTGCCTATCTCCGCTACCGAGATGCGTTACCAGGGCCAGAACTTCATGCAGGCAGTGCTGGGCGCGATGAAAGGGCGTTTTACCCGCTATACCAGTGCTGAGCAAAAGGAAATTCTTTCATCGATCGGCGTTTATTCCGATGCGATGACGCAGGAGATCATCCGTCGTATCTCAGGCGATGACAGCATGACCGGGAAAATGGGCCGCGCCCAGCAGCTGTTCTTCAAGTACAACCTGATGAACTTCTGGACGGAGAGCGGGCGCAACAGCAACGCCATGATGATCACCAACTGGCTGGCGCAGAACGCCGACCAGGCGCACGCTCGACTACCGGAGGACTTGCGCCGGGTGCTGGACCTGCATGGTATTGGAGATAGTGAATGGGAGATATTCCGTCATATGGATATGGCCGACAGCGAGGGCCGGAAGTTCATGACGACCAGCGGTATCCGTGGCGTGCCGGACGATGTGATCTCCGGGTATGTGCAGAGCAAAGGGATGAATCCAACCGAGCGCGCCATCTCAGATGCCCGTGACCAGTTGGAGGGGCAGCTGCGAGGCTACATCCTCGATCGCCTGAACATCGCCATGTCAGAGCCTGGCGATCGTACGCAGGCATTTATGAAGATGGGCACCGTGCCGGGAACAGTAGCAGGGGAGGCGATCCGTTTCGCCGGCCAGTACAAATCCTTTACCGCCAGCTTCATGCAGAACGTGCTGGGCCGTGAGGTGTTTGGCCGCGGCTATACCCCCGCCGGGCTGGGCGAATCGAAAACTACATCGATGACCAATGCGCTTATGCGGAACGGCAGTGGCGCATTCATTGGCGCTGCTAACCTGTTTGTGTGGGCGACGCTGTTTGGTTATACGTCAATGCAGGCAAAGCTTCTTCTTAAGGGCCAAACGCCGCGCCCGGCTGATGCCAAAACTTTCCTTGCTGCTGCGGCTCAGGGAGGTGGTCTGGGTATCTTGGGCGATTTCATGTTTGGCGAAGTAAACCGTATGGGGGCAGGGCCGGTTACCTCCCTGATGGGCCCGGCGGCATCTAATGCCGACAGCATAATCACACTACTGCAGAGCACAACACGTGGTGATGCAGACTTGGGCGACTGGTATCGCACCTCTCTGGACAATACGCCGTTCCTGAACGTATTCTGGCTGCGCACAGCAATGAACGGTCTCATATTGAACCGCATACAGGATGCGCTTGACCCTGGCTCTTTGGAGCGATATCAGCGCCGGGTTGAGCGTGAGCAGGGTAACGACTTCCTGATCCCACCGTCACAGTTTATGTTAGGGAAATAATAGTGAATGTTAAATATATTGCTTGTTTTCTTTTCGGCTCGTTTTTGGTTCCAGCAGAAGCGAAATTCTACGATGGCCAGCAGTTATATCAATATGCCCAGGAATATAAAAAAGCCGAACAGACCTCCAGCAGAACGCCAGACAATCAACTTCAGGCTGGTGTTTTCATAGGGTATGCGGCATCAATGATCGATGCTTATGGTACTGAGGGGGCCCGGGTCTTTTGCCAGCCAAACGGGAAAATTCAAACTTATGCCGATGTAATTTATAAATACCTAAATGCTAATCCTGATAAAAGAGTTAACTCAGCTGAAAGTTTGGTGATTGCCGCCATGCAGGATTCGTTTCGGTGCAAGTAGCCATCAGATGCGCAACAATTAGCGTGACCTGTCACAAAGGCCGCCGAAGCGGCCACAAAAAAGCCCGCTATGCGGGCTTTTCCTCTTCAACATTATTGTTGTCTTCAGGTTGCTTTTTAATGCTTGGCTTCTGCCTGAGAACAAAAATACAAGCTACCGCAACAACTGTTCCTATGACCGCACCCGCCAAAACTTCATGACCAGTCAGACCTAAAAGAGTCGCGCAAGCCACCGTGAAGAGAGTAGCGCCCAGACCAAATCGTTGTCCTCGCTGATCTCTGTTAATTGCTCCATCCAATGCCTTCTCTTCCATCTTTTGCCTATGAGCAAATTCCTTCTCTGTCAGTTGGAAAATGCGTTCAGGGGCATCAGGTAGAATGTCCTGATACCCTCGTAGAAGGTAGGGTGGTGGCAATGGCCCCTGGAACGCGTGATGAGCTACGACAATTTCCTGGATTTCAGGTCTATCGAGTACGCGTGAGAAAGCATCTGGATGTTCGATGATCTCTTTGCTGAGATCCTCCTCTACTTCTTCAAATTCAGGACTATCGCTTTGTTTGCCAGTATAGTCTTGCGTATTTGTCGAAGCCTGTGGAACTTGTTTTGGGTGCTCCGGCTGCATCAAAACCTTCCTTTGGTAGCGTTAACGCAAAAGCTTTGCCTTGCGGCGCGTCCACTCGCTTGCCATTTCTGACAACGGACTTTCTATAAACCGTGACCGTGGCTCTACGCAGGTCATCACCAACGGCACGCATATCTTGTTCGATAAACCTACCGGTTGATGAGTCTCTTTTAACAATTCTGGAGTAGTCAGATCGAGGAACGATACCCAAAGGGCTTCCTGACTCTAACGCCAGCTCTTTGTTATATCTTCTGCTCATGTGCACCTCGACTAAACGTTTACCCGTAGGGTAATTTCAAGCATCAGTATAATGCTTTGAACGACAAGCAGTGTAAATACTTATTGGTAATTGTAACTGCAAAAGGCGCCTCCTTGCGCCGTGTCATACTTCTGTCAGTACGCTGACTTTTTCTGGCTGATGTACTGTGCATGGCTGCGGATAAAGTTCAGGTACTGTGTGACACCGACGATACTGATAAGCCATGCTGCGAGGTGGTATCTTGAGCACCAGGGTGCCCCTATGGATCTTTGCTGATTGGCCGGTAAACGCGCTGCTCAAGTGGCGGCTTTTTTCCGGTGAACTCTGCCGGGCTGTTAGCCTGGCGCTCATCAAGCCACCGCTCGATCTCATCACCGTTCCACGCGCAGCGGCGATCGGTGATATACCAGCGCTTTGGAAACTCGCCAGCGGCTTCCAGGCGTTCGATCGTGCTCCATGACAGTGGCACCATGTTCATCAATTCTTTCTTCCCGATTGCTCGTTTCATAAGCCCTCCCGGTGGTTATTACATAGGGTCACTTTTCATCCATAAGTGACCCTATGTAGGAGCTGCATAGGGTCACTTTTTTAAAAAGTGGCACTATGAGGCAGGCTGTATAGGGTCACTTTTTAAGAAAAAGTGGCACTAGGTATATGTATAACTACTGGATGAAATCGACCTAATAAAAAGGGCATTTTTGCTAATGGAAGTAGGCACTGGCATCCAGTGTGAGATATCCATTATGTTCCCGCCGGAACGGCAATTGCTGTGAGATATAATTGGATTTATGTCGCATAGTGTGTTTTTTGAGCTTTTTGCGAGTCATCGGTTAGGTAACATCCTTCACCAGAATTGGTCTCGTGGGTTTCGTGGTGAGTGGGTTTTTCAAATCTTGCACTGAAGACAAGAAGCCAGAACCATAAACCAGCACCGCGACGGCGATATACTCAACACGAACTCACCATCAGGTAAGCACTGTGCTGATAGATTCGGCCCTCAATTTCCCCTGAATAGCGATTATCAGGCGGCGTGTTAGTTCACGACCTCTTTTTGTTGGTTCAAAAACGGGGTATGTTGGTTCACTTTTTTGGAATAAGCTTTTTAAAAACAACCGCCTTTACAAATTGAACCAACTGAACCAACTGAACTAACGTTTTTTAAATACACGTGGAAGATTTCCGAGAATACGCCTTGGCAATAATCTGATCCGAGTCTTGGGCATCAGAAAAGCCATTCGACTACAAAGAATTTTCTATGTATGGCAGAAGTCGATCTAAGTCGAATTAGGGCCAAGCAGCGAACGGATGTGTATAGGAATGTGTATAGGATTAATTTTTAAAACTCACAAGTTGCCTGTATTACTGGGTTTGTCGAGGTTTGTTATAAGCCCTTCGCCCGCTCCAGAATCTCCCCTTGTGGAGCAAGTATTCTAAAATGCTGCTCTGCCAGCATGTTACGCAGTAGTGCTTACTAACATGCTGAGGCGTTCTACCATAGTTCACTACTTTGACACTTGTCACGAATGGTTACTCGGTGAAATGAGAGTTTAGCCAATCGTCGGCGGTGGTTTCAAGTTCTTACCGCGATAGTCCAACAATGAACGCAAAGCCTACACCAGGCAGCGACGGATCGCACTTCTCATAACCTTACAGTGAAGCGCATTTTTTGCCGATGCTCCCACATGCCACACGTCGAGATGACGTTGCAGGGAATAAACAGGTTTTATGGTGGTGATGCTCCGGTAGCTACAGATCCGGCTCTGCCAGCGGTTCGGCCTCGCTCCTTCGGGTACATGGTCATCCTGATAAACTTCACTGTCTGACATAACCCTGATGAAGTCGCCTAACGGCTCCGCACGTTGTCTTACCACCAACGGGCATTATGGCTTCTATTCTCTAAAATCTGTGAGTTGCGCATTTTCTGCACCCTGGTTAACCTAAGATTAATCTGAATAAATCAAGGGTGAGTATGGCTATCGGGAAGAGACAGAATCAAGAGGAATCACCCAAAGACGAGTTAGATCGCTTGCTGGATGAGCTTGAACTCACACAGGCGCAATGGGAGTTTATCGAATCTATGCGGCAAGAGGACGGGGATAAAACCAACGGGGAGTAATACCCTAAAGAAAAAGGGGCATTGCGCCCCCGGCAAGAAATTGGTTAGGCTTCTTGAGCACATTCGCTTTGATACTGTCGCCAGTACATTTGCGCAAAGTCCATAAACTTCGAGAAATCAGCCTTACTTAGTTCTTTGTTGGCTCGGATAATGTTGCATACAGCAATGTGCTGATTCGGCATCTCTAACTCTCCGTTGGGATTGTTGAATACGGCGGGGGCTGGCTTCTTGGTGGTTGGCGGCCCCTGCCACTTGCTGATCAACTGCTCTTCTAAGGTTTGTTGGTAACAGGTGACGCTGTATCGTCGTCCCTGCAAACTTTACTACCTGCGTATAAACGCACACCGTAGCACCACACCAGATAAAGCTGGTGATTAGCTCTTCTTCCTTTTTCACTCTTCCGAATCCACTGTATTGAAGGTTTTCGTATAGGGACATTTCCCCTTAGTTACGTAGGTGAACAAGTAGATGCTGTTCTGATAAGTGCATAGCGTTTTTCCGTTCTCCGTCTGTTCCTCCTCTGGGTTGGTCATCGTAATTTGTCCGGCATGTGCGAGGGCAGGCAATAGCGCCAGCGTGAGCACAATTAAGCCTTTCATGTTGATCACCATTCTAAAGAAAACTCCTCTGTTAAATCGTCCTGCACGTCCTGACCATACCCGATGTAATACATGGTTGAACGTGGATCTGTCTGCCCCAGGAAATGGGCGATTGTCTCTATAGCCACCCCATTCTCGAATAAAATTCGGCCCCGACTTTTTCGCGGTGTATGGCATCCCACGTTTGAGAATCCTGCTCTACGTCCCATCTTTCCAAACTCCGCAAACACCGTGTTACGTGTAACGGGGTTTCCTCTACTGCGTAATGTGGCAGCACTGAAAATGTAATCTGTAGCTACAGGCATCTTAGCTTGTTCTGCCTTGCGTTGTGCCACCACTGACAACATGGACGCTGTAACTTTTGGCCTTACCACGTTCCCCGTTTTCTCCTGCTTCACCTTGAGGTGAGATTGCCCCTCTACGTCTTCATACTTGAGCTTGAGCACGTCAGAGATACGCAAGCCCGATTCATACATAAACACCCACAAGCAATAGAACAGGTTGGTGGTGTTGTTGCGCTGTAGCTCTGCTGCCACCGCCTTAACATGGTCTGCACTCTTTAGCGCCTGGCTAATACCTTTCATCTTTACCCCTCCTCATGTTCGTTTCGTTGAAATCATCATTGATCATAAATTGATCATTTTCAACATGTTGCACGATACATTTATTCATTGATAGCACTAAATGATCAAAAGGTAGGCGCGGTTGCTTGAGTTGCTTAACGGCGTGATCGAGGCCGCCCCAATTCTGTCAGCCGTCCCGCTCGAATATCGGTAAGTGATTGAAAAATAAATGAAAATACACTCACCCTTATGATTCATGAAACGGTGGTTCTGTCAAGAGATTTATTTTCGATGGCGGGGTGTTACCCCTGTTTGCACGGTGAAGTGATGGAAAAGTGTGCTGATTCATTTAAATCAATGAGTTACAGAATACACTTTTCTAATGTGTATCGAAGCGGGGCGTAATTGCACTGTAGATGCGGCATTAATGATAACGCCTCTCATTTATAGCGATGAGATCTGATTTGTTGAGAATTATTCTCAAATGAAGGGGTTTTTGAGCATGAAAAAGAAACATTGTTTCAATTTAAAACTCGTTCAGCACATTGCACCTATCATGTAAGTGCTCATTGTCCACAATGATCGCTGTGAGCCGCACGGCGCAAGGCTTTCGTATAAGTGATGAAAGATACTTTGAAAGTGAGAAAGGCGCTCAGAGAGCGTTACAGGCGGTTTATTTAGGATGGCTTAACATAGTATTAAGCATGGCTTTATGTATGTTTTGGCATGTATTTAGCGTGGGATTTTTCCGGCGCTATGGAGGCGAGTATTCGCGATTAACACGCAATCATGAGTGAAACGATGGATGGAGGGTTAATTCTCCATAAAGTGGAATGCTCTATTTGGTATGCGCTGATCACGCGCATGAAAGATAGCTATACAGGAGAGATCAATCTTCACAGAAAGTTATTGTTGAGAAGAAATTCTCCTGTAGAGATAATTTGTCATGCTCGCTTCACTCACTGACACAAACCAACTACTAACTACCCTTAATTAAATTAAGGTTATTAATTATCTCTCTTATGTTCTCGTATTCCTCGAACATACATCATTGTGCAAGATGGTTATGTGCAGATACTTTTTCATGCAACATCCACCCGCTGATCGCTGGTTCATTGTGAGCCTACACTTTCCGAAGGTATCAAAATAAATGTAAAAGGACTTATCATTTAAAATGATACCTCCTCTTACTTGATACCCTCGTAATCAGGTTGATTGTGCAATGTAGCGCAGCTACAAAATCGGCTCACCTGCATGAAGAGCCGGAAATGATACCCAGTGTAGAAGCGTAATTTCTAGTTGGCAAAACTACCATAAATTCACGTTGACTTCCACTAACAAATGTTGGTATAAAGCACATTATGACATTGACATTTAGCAAGATGCTGAATTAGATCAATAAATGTCTTGACAAAACGTTCGTTTGATGTTATAGTTAGGTATGTTCTGAAGAAACAGAACAACAATTCACTCTACAGATTTCCTTTTAAGCCTCCTCCTGGGCATTCGGTGAGGGGGCTTTTCTGCGTCTGTAGCTCACCGACAAGGTGAGTCCCTACAACAAAATAAGGAGACAATCTTCTATGAAGTATTTCAGTAGTGACCAGGTTTTTTACGAACTGGTGAGTGGTAAAGCCACACGAGATTTAATTTACGCATCTATGTACGTAGCCAGAAAGCGAAAGTATTTCGAACGTGAACAGATGTTTAAAGAAGCACTATCCCGTTTTGATGAATTTAAGAAGGATTCCAAAGCATGAAGATTAACTTCACCCCTGAAACTTACGAGGCTCTGATCAATCGGGCTAATCGTGAAAATAAAGCCGCCGCCGCACTGGTGAGCGAATTAATAACAACAGTCCTTAACAAAGAGGAACCCAATGAAAGAAAAGAAGCAAGTAGTAAAATTCGTTGATGCAATTTGCGGATCTGGAAAATCCACCACATTACAGCACTACATCAAATCAAGTTTATTAACAAATTCCGAAGCAATTCCCCCTCGTTATCTCCTGGTGATGCCAACACATGAATTATGTGGACAGGTGAGGGAAGAACTAAAAGACAGAAGGGTGAAGAGTTTTCATGTGGACACCGAAACAGAAGCGGTAAATCTCCTAATCTCAACTCTTGAATACGATTTTCAACATTCGGTGATCATCTGCACACATCAATGTTTCATTCATTATTGCTATCGCGCAGCACTTGAAACAGAACTTCAAAACCTTCTCCGTAATTTCAGTATCTTTGTTGATGAAATCCCTGATGCAATGTTTGGCGCTTACATCAAAGTGCAGCATACAGATCGGACGGAAGAAAACTTTCCATTCCTAAAGTGGCTGGAAGAGCGGGACGGATTGTTATTCCTGCGTGAGGATTGCCAAACTGATTTCTATAAATACTGGCATGAAAAACAGGCAAGTGGTGCTGAGTTAAAGCGCCTACTCTGGGCGATAATGCAAGGTGCTGGACTTCTCTACGAAGAAAATAAACATCTGTTTGCTTTCACTGCTTCACCAATTATCAGATCTGTAGAATGGGCTGAACAATTTACACTCTTAGGTGCTGGCTCTTCTCGAAGTTTGTTTGTCTGGGCTGCTGAACATCTGGCGAAATACGAAGTAGAGGACGCTGGTGAACATTTACAGCCGCCACTTGAAAGACGTAAGCACAAGCGTGTGCCGATTTCTCTGGTCGCCGTATGTGAGAACAGATGCACCCTGACAGCATTACAGAAAGTATTTCATGAACATCTACAGGAAATTATCCAGCGTGTGCCAGGTGAATTTATCTTTGCCACTAACAGAGATAAATCCATCTGCGAATTTAAGACGATTGGAGACGAGATTCTAACCTGTGCTGAACGGGGCAAGCGTGTTTCAATGGCTTCCTATGGTCTGAACCATTACCAGCACATGCACAATGCTGTGTTTCTGGGATGCAGTAATCTTGATCGAGATTTCCAGGGTAAATGGCGGCAGTATGCAGAGCTTAACGGATGGGATGTTGGAGAATTTGAACAGAAGCAACGCGCCGCGATGAACTATGAACGGTGCTACCAGTTTATTAGCCGTACATCTGTACGCAATGCTGATACTGCTCACCCTCTGGTGTTTGTAGTGCCGGATCTGGCTACTGCTGAATACATCAAAGAGCATTATTTCCCAGGTGCAAAGATTGAATGCTTCAACTTTGGGAAAGTGAGAAAAAAACGCGATACAACGAAAGGCGACACCACTCGCGCAGAAGTGCAGAAACATAAAGCCAATGGACTAACCCAAAAACAAACAAGAGAATTAATGAATGTGGGGATCGCCACTGTTAAAAGAAACTGGAACTAAACAGGAGACATAATTGATACAATACATAAAGCTGAATAACACGAAACAGATTCAAATCAACGATAGCGGGAAGGGCGTTTATTATGCGCTTATCTGGTTCTGGAAAGGCAGGAAAACCAAAATTTCCTACGGCGAGCTATCTGATAAATCCGGTGTAAGTGATCGCGGGATCAGATTCTGGCTTAGTGCTCTACGCAACATTGGTGTAATTCAAATAGAGGATGAAAGTAGCTATTTATCATTCACGCTGAAACACATCGAACGAGACAATGTAGAATTTATCTACTCTAATTTCTAAAACACACAATCGGGAAACTTTTATGATAACTGCTTTATGGTGGTGGGCTTTGCTGTACGGATTATACGTTATGACAAGACAAGGAGTTTCCCCTCTACGAGGAATGAATGGGAAGAAAAGAGCGAAATCCGATTAAACGGATAGAAAAAGCAGTAAGAGCAACAAAACGTAAATACAGCCATAAGCTAAAAGATTATTCAAGAGAATCTATTCCAGGCTCACTAAAAACAACTATTGTAGAACACCCTCCCTCTGTACCTTGCGGTGATGAATACAACGCCTTGCAAGAAATAATTAGCACTACGCCTGGCGTATTCTGGAAACCTCGAAAAAGAAAAGAATACATAATTGACAGTAGCCAGCTTAAATCCTGGCAAATTCTCGGATTTGAACATTACGCCGATTATGTCGGGTATTTGGGAACTAATGCCCTCAGCAATCACACTGCCGATTTAGATTTTTTATTTAATGACGATAAGGAAAATTATAATGACTAACGACACAATTCAATCTCTACTCCTTAGTTTCGAAGATAACTATCATCTCCCGCTACTACAGGAAGTGAATAAAACATACATTACAGCAACGCCTGAGAGCCTCCTTAACGCTGTCAGACATACAGAGCAAGCCATTACAGCCCTTGAGCATCTTCAAACCTCTGTAGCTCGTTTGGTGGAGCGTGACGGCAGCACCATAACAGCAGAGGAAGCCTGGCGTGTAGCAAATGACCTTGAAGAGCTTTCTTGCTCTCTGCAATACATCACCGCCGAACTTGCGGAGCTGGCAATAGACATTGCCGAGAAATACGCCGCAAGTGAAATTGAATAAAAATGCAGTATGAGTGAATAAATAGCTTGACAATTCGTAACGGAAATGTTACTATAAGATAAGGGTTGAGTATTCGAATCACTTCTCCCTCCTGAATGCCGTTTCCCATAGCGGCACTCTCTTTTGAATGCTTTTTTGAAAGTGTTGGTTCTTTCTTCTTCTTTTTTGTTTAGTTCCGAAGGAATGCGCGGGATGTAATGTCTCGTTGTGTTGGCATTACATGCAATCACCCGCGCATCTCCGACCTTTTCAAAAAGAGCATTCGCTCTTTATCCCTCATTCATTCCGTTAGGATGAATGTAGTCAGACTTAACTACCTTGAATTGTGAGAGATTCAGGAATTACGTTAAGGCTGGCAAATCTTCTATTAATTACACCGAAAGTGTCAGCTAATAGATAATGAAAGCCTCATTTATTCCAGGGTGTCACCTAATGTTATAGGTGTGCGCTTTTAAATGAGGAGCAATGAGGGGCGATCCTACTTTGTGTTTACATCTGTATTCACATTGCGCCCTCATTTATTTAAGAAGACATTCTTTAACTTCATGGCCTCTTCTATGACGTTAAACAATGCTTTCTTTAGCAAGGGGCATTCTCTCCAGGGCTACTTAGGTAGCCCTTCTCTTTATCTGCTCTAAACAAAAAAGTTAAATAAGGACACCTCATTTTCTTGATGAACTATGACCGTGTGATCACTCACAAAGGCGCTTCCCTTATTCTCTCTGAAAAGATGCTGAAACAAGCGGCTGATGTTCTCAGCGTAGACGTTGAGACTATTCGAGAGGCTACAGAAAAATTCTGGCCTACAGCCAAGATCACAAAATCAAAAGAAGGTTCCCACCCATTAACGGGACTTGAGGAACGATTAAAACTATTAGCAAAAGGAAAATAACCAATGCAATTTGGAACATTTCAAACTCTGAACGGGAATAACAGCCACGCCCGTTATAAAATTATCGCCCATGCTTCTGATGCAATTATGCAGGATAAGCTGATCCGTGTGGAATCCGGTATTCCTGCCGATCTTATTGTTGGCGACCTTGTAGACGCTACAGGTGCGAAAGCTGCCACCCCTGGTGACATTGCGTATGTTGTCGTAGAACCTGCACGCGCTGGCGATAAAGCGTTTATTGTAGCTTCTCCAGAGCATACTATTTTAGCCCTGGTTGGCGTTGAATTTGGAAGCCTGAATAAATCTCTGGCTCAAGCGCAATTAGCGACTCTTGGCTTTACTTTCACAGACTACGACACCGTAGCTCTACGCACCACCTAATTAAGGATAATAATAAGAATGGCTTATTCAGATTTATTTTCTGGTAACATGTACGACTTTGCCAGCCCGTTTACATTCTCTACTCAACTAAACCAGATTGTAACTAATCTTGGATTATTCAAAATTGAGAACCACGATGTTAACTCAATCGCTCTTGAGAAAATCACAGATGTGAAAAATCTCGTTGCACCTGAAAAGATGCCCTATGCACAGTCAGATTGGAACAGTGCAGAACGCCCAGAATTTACCAATGCCCTCTATCAGCTTAAATACACTAACTCCCTTAACTCCGTCACCTCTCGTGACCTTGAGCAGTATAAAGCGCGTGGAACCGTAGACACTGCTGATCAAATTACCCTCGCAATTAGTGATTTCAGCGATGCGCAGTATGCACAGGTGAGCAACACCGTAGAGGTTGACCTTGTAGAGGCACTATTAGGGCTTCGTGTACAGTCACAATACGCCGGACAGGGCAATTTAGATTTCCTCGCAGGTGGCAGTAAAACCACCTACACGATGGACATTAGCGCAGACGCTAACGTATTCCAGCAACTAAGCGAGATCGGACGAATCCAGAATGTTAAACTGGGATCAGCACTTGCACAGGCTAAACAGGGTGTAGTGATCCTGGCTTCTGGTAAAGCTGCCGTAGCGCTTCGCTATCATCCGTCAGTGAAAGATTTCATGGTGTATACGCTTCCTCTGGAGCAGGGCGATAACTTCTACACCCGCACGAAAGGCGCAAATCCTGCTTTTGAAACCTGGACTCTAAACGGCGTAACCGTGATCGACGTGACAGGCTATAGCCTCATCACTGACAAAATCGGGGTTGATGGCTTCGTGAGTATTCCTGTAATGACTCCAGAATCAAACGCTTACGTTCTTCACTCTGGTGTTGGTGTTCGCCATGCGACACAAGGCAAAGGCGCGGATCTGTATCACCAGTATGTGATTGTTGATCAGCGTTGGGGCTTCCCAGAAGTGGCTACAGAGTGTAGCTATCTGCCAATTGTTAATGTTCCACAAGCGATCATTTTCGGTAGCGTCGCAGAATAATGAGCGATAGACGTTAGCTCTTCACGTCTGGAAAATAACAGAAGAGCTTTTAATCAGGGGGCGTAGGGCACTGGAACACGCAAAGCAAATGCGCCAGCCCTTGCCCCTTTTTTATTTTCAGCGTGAGGAAAGAGTATGTACTTAATTTTGAAATCTAACAGAGGGCTACATGTTCAATTATCGGCCTCTGATGCCGAAGGGCTATTGAATGTTGCTGCAATGTGCAGATTATTAGATGTTGACTATAACGGCGTGAGACAACGTATTTTTCGTGGTGAAACTGTAGAGCAAGCGATTCATCATTTCTTAGATCAGAAAGGTGGTGAATAATGTCAGGTGGACTATCGATCAACATCGCAGAAATAAAATCGACCGTTTCCTTTGTGGTGGACAGAAACAGCATGAAGACAGCCCTTGATGCTTTTGACCAGATTCAGAAGAAAGCAAAAGGTATTAAAGACCCCACAATAAACATGAAGAGATTCAGCCAGGGGCTAAAGTCTGCTGAAAGAGAATTAGACAAACTTAATAAGAAGGCCTCTAAGCCACGTAGCAACGATGAACGAGAAAAGGCAAGGGCAGCTAAGGCGCAAGCCCGTGTAGAGGCTCAGGCAGCGAAAGAGGCCCAAAGAACAGCGGTACGCCGTGAAAGGGCTGAATTGAAGCTGTTGGCCACTGCCAGCAGCTTTAAGAGTATGCAGCACCTTACCAACGTCGAATTAACCCAGGCGGCACTGGCAGCGTCACGGATCACTAAGGCTTATGCAGCAGGTACAATTTCGCTCCAACGTCAGACCAGCGAGCTTAAGCGCTTACAGCAGAGCTACAGACGCATTAACGCAGAGCGTAGGGCAGCGGCAAAGGCGGGAGGAGCTAACGCTCTTGCTGGCGGTGGTAAAGCTACAGGGGCGATCTCTGGCTCTCTGATGGGATTAGGCACTGGTGCGCTTGCTGGCGCTGGTATCGGTGCGGCGGCTTACGGTGCTTATTCATGGGGAAAAGATGCTGTAACAGCCCAGGAAGAGCGTAGCGAGATTGTCGCCCGTGCGAAGTTGGGCGGGGTGGATTACAACGTTTTACAGGCACTTTCGCAGTATGCCACGGCTAACGGGATTGATTCCGGTATGGGGCTGCAAGGGCAACGGAAGTTGCTGGACTCTGGGAAGGACATCTCCGAAAAGCTGGCAGATAGCTACACCAATAGCACCTTTGATAAGAAGTCTGGACAATGGAAAGGCGGCTCGGCTCCAGTGGATGCAGCCCTGAACATGGGATTCACAAAAAAAGACCTGAAAGGCTTTCAATCAAACCCTTTCGCCTTCGTTTCTGCTTACACCAACACCATGCAGGGGAAAGGCTATTCACAAGAGCAAATCCTTCATAATCTTGAGGATTTAGCCGATGACCTCGGACTCTATCACAAGGCATTTTCTAATCAAGGCAAGGCGATCACTGATCAGGTGGACGTGCTCAAGCGTAACGGGCAATGGCTGGACGAAGCCCAGCAAGATCAGCTTGTGGCCTATCGCAAGTTTAATCAGGAAATGGACATTCTCAACGATAGCCAGAAGTTGGCATTCTTCGAAGGGTTTATGGAGTCTCTCGACCCTGCGACGGTTAAAGAGTGGAAGGAAGCTATGCAGGAGGCGTTACCCTTCTTCAAAGGCTTAGGCAAGGCGGCGGGTGATGTTGTAGATGGCTTAATGAAGATGACCAACTGGCTCACTGGTAAGCTCAATCTCCTGAACGGGGATAACACCTCTAAAGAAACTGTTAGCCAGCATTACGGCACTACCTCAGCACCGTTACAGCCTGGAAGTAATCCAGTGGCTAACGCCTACGGAGCCAGCCAGCCTAAAGCAGACGGCACACATGAGCCGAATGTGTTTGATACGGTGCGCGAGTGGTGGAACGGTACGAGCGGGGCGCAGGATGTTACCAGCTACGCACCGAGCGCTAACGGTGATTATTCTCCTGTTTCTATGTTGAAACAATCCGCAGCGGCTACAGTAACACCGCCAGCTAATAATACAGTGGTTCAGCCAGTGGTATTACAAAATAACCTGCCGGAAGGAATGATCTCTCTCACTATTGCCCCTGATCCGGCATTCGGAAACATGCTAAATGCGAGCGTAGATCAGCGTATTAATCAGAACAATCAGCGCATGGTACTTGCTGTTTCCTCTGGACAATCATCAACGGGCGGGTAATACCGCCCATTCTCAAGGAATAAGTATAAATGGCAACACCAGGCAGTTTAACAATCGGGGGCGATTCTTCCCGAATCAATTCAACTCAGAACAGTAATAACAGCAGCGCTACCCGTAATAAAGGTGAAAACGGATTCACTATCCTCGCATCTGTTTATAATCCAGCTTCTGATAGCTACATTCAAAACTATCAGGCTATTGTGTTTGATGCTGTCACCGATACCGGAATACGCAGACAGGCAGACATTACAAGCTATCCCGTTGAGAGCGGGGCAGAGGTGAGCGATCATGTTCAGATTAAGAATAACACTTTTAAGCTATCGGGGATTATTACCGAAACTCCGGTAAGGCTTGAGAAAGATTTATTATACAGTGCTGGTGTTAATGGTACTCGTATTTCTCAGGCTATCCAGTATCTTGATAAAATCTTTGATAGTCGTCAGCCTATTACATTAGTGACAGAGCACAAAGTGTATGAGGATGTAATTCTATCTGGAATCAGTTACGATTATAAATCTGAATTTGCTATGCAATTCGATCTTGAATTTGAACAGATCAGGCTTGTTAGCACTGCTACAGTTAATGTAATTGCGACTAAAACGCAGGGTAATAAATCTATTGGTGGTACGGTGAAACAGAAGGTAGTAAACAATGCACCTAAGAAAACTGAATCTGACACTGTTACTACGGAATTTAAGAAATAAATAAGGGCATTTTGCCCCTTTTACAAGGAAGATTATTCAAGCTATACCAACGAATCTACGTTCTCAAATGGGATGGATTTAAAAAGATACCCCTGTAATCCCCAAATCCCCACCTCACGCAGTATTCCCAAATGTTCTCGATTCTCAATCCCTTCGATAATAACTTTGCCGCAGTGTTTTTGAATGGAAGCAATCAGCGGGTAGAAGGTTGGTTTCTGCACCTGCTGATTAAAGAAGCAGCGATCTACTTTTACAACCTCAAAGTATCCTTCCATCAAACTAACTACATTCGAATTACCTGCCCCAAGGTCATCGAGCCACAGCCCATTCACACCCTGGCTCAGCGACTTTAACAAGGGGCTTTTTAATCCTTTATCTAAACCTGGGAAATTCTCAGAAAGCTCAAGTTTGATGAATGGCATCGATTCGAAAGTTTGTCTAAGTATGTAGTCATGACGTATCAGAAAAGCCATTTGCTGATCAATGTTCAGTGTACAAAATAGATTCTTTCGTTCGAACCACTTTTGCATACTGGCAATGTTTCCGCATTGTTCGTATAGGAAAAGCCGTTTCCTATCTAAATCCCAAGATGAAATTACGAACTCAGGATGAAGGGGGCGTCCATCTGGGGAAATGAAGCGAGTGAGAAGCTCAACGCCCAACAACTTTTCGTCAATGCTTACTATAGGTTCAGCAATGAATGTAGTATCCATAACAAACACCTTAAATTTCTACATAGGTTCATTCATAATGTGGTCTTTGTAACAAAAAATCAATAATGGTTTCTGTTATTTAAGTGTGTAACCTACTGAATTTGGTGGGTTTTTTTGGGGTTTTAGTGTTATGGCTTTGATGCTTTTTTGTTACTATTTAATCTTGCTTTGTTCGTAAAGCAAGAATTAGCGTGTATTATTCATAAACAATAGCTTATTAATCTAATCAATTTGTTTATAAATAAGGGGCTTACGCCCCTTTTTCCGTTTCAGGGAAGATGATCTCTGGATAATCCACCATTTCCACATAGTCGGACAATTCTTTCATGGAACACCCCGCGCTGTATGTCTTGAATGCTTCTGTGGCTGCGGCTTGGGAAGAGTGCCCCGTGATGTAGCCTATACGCTGTTCGGGTACTCCGGCACGGTCAAGACACGTGATAAAATGCCCCCTCAAACTGTGAAAGCATTGGCGATCTGTAGCCATAGGCACTACGCGACGCCGTAAGCGGGTGAATGCCTGGGAATAGAACGGCCCCTTTTTCCCGTCTTTGCGTTCAATCTTGTTAGCCTGTGGTAACAGGTAATCTCCAGTGTTCAAACTCAGATAATAATCCACCATACCGATCAGAAAAGCGTGGATCGGTATGTGCCTAACCCCTGCTTTTGTTTTCGATTTGCTAATGAAGAAAGTCTGTATCCCTTCCACTATAACAACATCTGATTTTTTCAAGCTGGCGATTTCGTCCAGCCTTGCACCAGAGAACAAACCGATCAGAATGACGGCTCGTAGTTCTTCATCGGCTTCGTTGAGTAAGGTAGATAGCTGATGCCATTCAAACGGCTGATAGCTTTCAATGGTGCGACGCGCTTCAAGGTTGTGACCATGAAACGGATTTAGGGGCGCTATAGCGTCATAGCGACGTTTGGCGAACTCGTAGAGACTACCTAATGATGTAAGCCAGTTTTGCACCGTCTGGGGTGCTACATCGCGTTTCTTCTGTTCTTCTATGAAGTCTGTAACTAATCGGCGTCCAATCTGATCCAGACTGATATCAACTTTCCCGATACTCTGGAGAAACACCTCAACGGCTCGCGCTGATTTGCTCAGGGTAGAGAATGATCTCCGTTCCTGGTAGGCAGTTGCGTATTCATCTCGTAAGAAGCATAGGTGAGGAATAACACTGGCTCGCTCCTCGATCAGCGGTTTATTTTTGTTCTTCCTGATCTGAGAGTGCAGGGAAGTGATCGCAAGCTGGATGCGCCTGTCCTCTGTATCTGGCTTGAACTGTTCTTTCAGGTTGTTCCACTCTACCAGCATGTGATTACGGAAGTGACGCGCCTTGTAAATGTCTCTTGTACCAGTGCTTTTCCGGTACAGACGTTTCCCGCCGAACATGTGACGCATGTAAGACGGGATGTAAATCTGAAACTGCCATACACCGTCCGGTGAAAGATAAAGATACTCCTGACCCTTGATTGTCATGAGATTGATCCTCTAAAATCTCGCAATCAAGTATCAATAATAGTTACTATGTTGATTCGATGATCGTCGCGTTGCGGAAATTATGAAACAGAGTTTCGATTCCCTTCGCCCGCTCCAGAATTTTCCCTTGTGAAAAAAAGCCGTTAAATCCCTCTCTATCAAAAACTTAAATAGGTGTCTAATTTTGTCGCCTATGGGTTTTCTACCATTCTGATGATCAAACGTATCTAAGTCCGATGTGTGGCTTTGTGGCTTCTTTTGTGAGCCAGCGTGAAAGCTGGCTATATTCTTAGAAAGGTATGGCGGTGAGGTAGACAGGCACTGAGTAGATCGAATCACGCGCTTTGTAGGCCGCCTGGTTGTGAAAGGTGTAGATGGTTCCCTTCACTGACAGATAGATCGCGTCATTCTCGACCTTCATCAATGCGTCCTTGTCCGTAGTGATCATGAAAGGCTCGTCATCGTCCTTCAGACTCTCCATAAATGCTCTATCGTCTTTGTTAGCATCATACATATAGAAACGGTAGGAAAAGCCTGTGGTAGCGCCTGCACTCGCTTCCGTGATGTAAAGATTAGCCAGGTTGTTTACTTTCACCTTCTTGATAATCTGTTGCTCAAGCGGTGAGAAGTGCAGCACCTTGTAGATCCCAAAGGCGATAACAGTCAACAGGATCAGAAGGAGATACTGTTTCTTAAAAACCTGTACGTTTTGCATAGTCGATACCCGCTCTTATCCAATACTGGTCATTAGGATCATCACCGTAAGGCGTTGAGCCATACCAATTACCAAAAGCTGCATCAGTTGTACCTGCACGACTCTGCGCCCATCCTGCGCCCCTAAGTAATACTTCGTCGGGAATCCCCGCAGCGTGACCAACAGCCCCGTAGTGGAAGTTTCCAAAATTCTCGAATTGTCTATCACGCTGTTTGTAATCCCACGGGCCATGCCCTCTAACCTGCTGATAAAACCATGCATAGGTGAGGGCTGACGGGCCACGGTGAAAGCGAGCCATCATCATATTACTGACGATATTCACACCTGGCGGGGCGAAAGAGGACACATCAAACGGCGGGTGAGGGGTTGCCGCTAATGTGGGGTATCTCACGCTTGCGCTCTCTCATTCCATGCATCGGCAAACTGCACGTTGCCATCGCAATATTTCCAGGTGATTTTTTCATAACGAAGTTCTACGCACTCAAGGTGATTATGCTTCTCTTTGGTCGGATCTTTGGTGTCGTGCATCACTGGCGAAACGCTGACAACTTTTACGCCTTCAAGCAGGAAGTTGAAGTATTCCGCTTCCTGTCCAGCGTCGTTGATCTTATACCATTTGAACTCAGCAGATTTTAGCGGCTGACCAGTGGCTACGGCTTTATAGAGGTAGGGGGACGAACTATCAAACTCTTTTTGAATTAGCACAGCTGAATGCTTGCGGGTTCCTGTGATCTTTCCCGTCATTACGTCCGTTGGAATGCTGAGATTATGGGAAAATCCGGTGATCTCAATGCTGCCGTCACGGTCTTGAACGTCTACAGATCCCTTAATATCTGCGCCGCCGTCATAGATAAGCTGGAATAGCCATTTTTCTTTTTCCTCATGCCGTTATAAAAAACCATAAGGAAATGTACCTATAGGGAAGGTAGTGGTAAATGAATAAGATTATAACAATCAATAAGTTAGATTTTATTGAATTTGAGTTAAGTTAAGCTAAATACATTTCTATTGTAAAAAAGGCCGCATCCCGCAGCCTTTTCCTCTCACATTCACCCTTTCGGGAACACCCAAACATGCTTCTCCGGCAGCGAAAGATGGCAGTGCTGCGGATCCCGAACCTCATGCCCATATGCGCGGATGACAAAATCATCTCCCACCGTGCGGAACAGGTACTCCCAGCGGTCGCCGAGATACATGCTGGTGAGCAGCGGCAGCTCAAGCTGATTTTCACCCGGCCCCTCGACCACCGCCACGCGCT
>OGJK01001409.1_pt1 | contig 22070 bp, 16 predicted proteins | sample 1571961 | NCBI WGS metagenome assembly OGJK01 (sample SAMEA2582120, study PRJEB24529) | metagenome | biome: Human gut stool | place: China | collected 2011 | reverse complement strand
ATTCGTGGCCCTTTGATCTGTCCATATTATAACTCGTTCATCTGTACCTCCTTTTTCAAGAAGTTCTTCAAACTCCGAACTGACTTTTATCTCTTCTCCTATTCGTACATCTCCGACAGAGCAGGATCCATTTAGTAATTTTAAATTATTTATTGCCATAGCAACCAAAAAGGTTCTCTCTGCCTTCATTTCATTTGGCACCGCAACACCATTAATATCTATATCAACCGACTCAAGCATATATTTTATAATCACAAAAGGATTTCGTATGTTTTGAAACACAAGATTATTTATAACCATATGTCCTAACATATACATCGGATAAGACATCAATTTTAATGTATACTGCTTATTGCTTTTATCAATCTTGAATATTATGCCTTTTTCTCTATACTCAATGCCAGCTATATTTATTATTAATTCTATATCAGTTTGAAGACTTACTTTTTGGATTTTCTCATCTAATTGCATCTCATGAATCGTGAATTTGCATGAAAAATCTTCAAATAACACCCCCACTATTTCATCTATAACATATTCATTTTCATTAATAATCATCTTTATAGACATGCTTACCATATCAGCATAAACATCATAAAATATTTTTGTTCCCTTTATAGCAATAATGCCTTTATCTTTAAGATTATCTTTATTTCGCTCTACTACATCATGAATGTCATCAAAAGCCACACCTTTGTTAAAATGTAATTCTGAATCTTGTTCCTTTCCAATCTTACATTTTAGTATTTCTATTTGATGTAATGACAAAAAAGTTCCTTTATTTCTGAGCACATCATATCCAAATATTGCATTTTCTTTTCTTTCATTAGTACAAAAAATGCTTATAAAACCCATACCCTTTTCGCATATTAGGTATACACCGGTACAAACGCCATTATAATCTGGCATTTCTATTTTTCCATGTAAAACAGGAAGTTCTCTTAAGAATTTTTCTCCATCAAGCATACAAACCTCCTCCTATTCACAATTTCTAATAATTTTCATTCATGTACTTGCTAATCTTATAAACAGAATTATTTGTATTCCCCTCTGATTCTACATAACCTGTCCCAACCAATATCTTCAAATATCTTCTTACGGTTGCTGCAGATTTTCCACTAACTGCTTCAGCCTCCTTCGGTGTTATTTCACCCTTTTCTTCAATAAATTTGATTAACTTCTCTAATTTACTAAAATCGCTTGCTTTTAAAACTTCGCTCAAACTTCGCTCATTTTTTTCGTTCACTTCGCTCAAACTTCGCTCATTAACGTCCTTATTAAATGCTTCATGTATAAACAACCTAGTTATAAAATAACTTCTATCCTCATCCGTCTCATGAATATCCTTAAGGACACCGCCTATCCTGTTGGCAGACAGGATAGGCATTTTTATTTTCGCCTGCTCTTCCTCGAAGAACTTTTCTCTTTATCGAGAAAGGCAAGCAACGCTATAATCAAGCTACCAAAGGACATCAACAATGCTAATATCCCAATGAAAATCGAAATGATCTCATAAGCCGTCATCGGCGCTAAGCAAGCCCCCAGACACTTAACGCCCTGTCATGGGTACTTTCCTTAAAGAGTACCCTAACATATATCATATGTTCTGCAAGAACAATTGTAATTTGAATCTTATTTTATAGACCTATCCCCTATAAATATTTTAATATATCAGATAAGTTATTAATTTCCATATCAGCTTTTTCACTCTCATCTGTTATATTCCACAAACTTCCTAATCCCTGTTTTACCCATATAGTTTTCATACCCAACTGTTTTGCGGGTACAATATCATTATCAATACGGTCACCAATCATGACTGCATTCTCTGGCTTACAACAGCTTCTTTCCAATGCAATTTCAAATATGCGCCTATCAGGTTTTGAAACGCCTTCTTCTGCTGATGCGATAATCAAATCAATATATTTTCGTACTCCAAGATTTTCTAATCTCTCAGAAGTTCCTAATGATTGGTTTGCAATTACACCAATTTTATAAATTCTACTTAACTTTTTCAAACAATCTTTAGTATCTGTATACAGCCTCTCGTATTGCGATTCCCATTTAGGTAATTTCACCCCCAATTGCCTTGCTACCTCTAAATCTCCTTTTTTGTTTTCTTTATAAAACGACATGGCATATTTATAAATTTGCTCGTAAGTTAAACCTGATAAATCCGCTATCCTTTTCATCCTGTCTTCATAAACTTTGCTTTCATCAACCAATGTCGACCCAACATCAAAAAATAGCCATTTTATTTCGTCCTTTTTGGGGCAAAATCCTCTTTTTCTTGCTTCTTCTATCAGTTTGGGTTGAATTTCTGGATAAGTCCAATTAATCGGTAGTTCATCCATAATTGCTATTTTTTCAATTTCACTGTGAAGCTCTTTTTCAAATGTATGTATATCTGAGAAGAATAATTTTCCAAAAGTCTCCATTCCATCGAAATTATCTGGTGCAGTCACAGAATATATACAAATTGGAGTAATATCAAAAGTTATTGCTCCTGTTTCTTCATATAGTTCTCGTTTGGCTGTTTCAAGAATATCCTCACCATCTTCTCTATGTCCCCCCGGTGCCTCCCATGTATTTCTTTCCTTGTGCTTGCAAAATACCCATTTACCATTATGTCTGGCAATAATAACTGCAAACTTCAGCATTGAATCATTAATACTATCATAAAAATTCACTTTCGTCATATAATGCTCCTTATTAGATTTCATCTATTTTCTTGCCATTATTGCTCTCACAAATAGAGCCAAACTAGAGCCATTTGATAAAATAAATGCCGGAAACTCGCATAAATACAGGCTTTCGGCATTTTAGTCCGTTATTCGAACTCTTCCCAAAGGAAGTATCATCAAATCAAAAATGCTGATTTTATGCGGCATTCCACCGCATCTGTTTCATCTAATGTTACTCTTTTCATATCGTTTTCAAAAACTTTAGTAGCAAATTAGTTGCAATGATTCACTATTGCTTCTATGAAATCCTTGGCAGATATAATCTACTTTTACTACTAAAAACGAATAATCAAATGTGGCTTGCGGGTGCTTAACTATGCCTGCTGCCACACCCACTATGAAAGGAGATTTTCTATGAGCAATCAACACAAACATCCAACTATAAGTTTTAGAATCAGCGATGCTGAACGCAAGCAAATCGATGCCCGTATCCTTGCCAGCGGCATGATGAAGAAAGATTACTTTGTCCGTTCCTGCATCTATAACCGCATCTGCGTTGTCGGCAAGAAAGAAACTATATATCCGCTTGTGCAGACTGTTAATGCTCTGTATCTGCAATTACTTGAAATGCAGAAATCATTTACCACACCAAACTGCACTCCCGATACTCTTCCTACGTCAGAAGCCATTAAGGACTTACATATCGAATACACTAATATGCTTACAGCTATTATCGACCTGCTGGATGGTGCAAAATATCTGTGGGAAGGAGACTGTCATGAACAATAATCTTAATTTTCTATTCGGTATGTACGAACCCGCCACAGACTCCATTATCGCCAACATCGATGAGAACACAATTCTTGTTATCCGTTGCAAGGAATGTAATTCCTCTGTTATCTTTGATGACCCGAATGATGTTGTATATCTATACCGGTTGGCAATGGAAACACCTCTGCTTTATGCCAAATTCGCATTGAAAGAAAACGGATTGCAGAATTATGTGGATGCTATGAATTGGTTCAATTATTAGTTCCGATCTGCTTATATTAAGATAAACTTCTTTAACCTTAGCCCAAATGATTATTGAAGTTTATCTTATTCCATTTTCTGCTAATATTCTGCCAATTTCATATAACGCACCAATTTCAAATCTCGCTACCTTATATAATTTTTCATCATTCATTTTATTTCTGAAATAAATACCATCAAAATACATATAATCATATGTTGGTACAAGATCATATGTCTGATTTGCTTGTATCGTTCCTTCTCCCTTTAAAATGCCCGACAAAGTGGAATGATTTCCATTATAAACAATTGTTAAACCTATAGGATAAATATATGTGGCCATATGATTTATTTTATCATATTCAAATAAATTACCTACATTTTGCCCTATATTTAATAATGCATTAACAAATCGTTCTTTATTCCACGCACATACCAATATTGCATCTTTTGATAAATCTATATTAATATTGCTCTCTCCTAATTCAAAACTCTTACTATTGTTAAGTTTATCGCTATTAATTAAATACTCTCCTATATCTTTGTATATACTTTGAACATCTGTAACTTCTTCATCCTCATACAATTCACGTACTATATCATATAAATGATAATTTGACATTGCTCTTATAAGTGAATAAACAGGATTTTTTCTCACATCCTTAATATCATTTTTTTTGATGAGATTATGTGTTGTCTTCAACACGCTATTTAGTCTCTCTTTTTTCTTTTTATCCTCATTACAAAATAAGAACATCATTTTCCTCCTAAAGTTTCTTCTCCACCTTCTCCAATTCATCCAACAATGCTGGTTTTCTTGGATATCTCTGCATCAATTCCTCAATTAGAGATTTAGCAGTATCATTCCCCTTCCATTTTATAAGCTGTGCAATATTCTTCGTTATCTTTTTATATTCTCGTCTATCCTTTGCCTGAGCACAACTCTCACTTATTTCCTTATAACATAACTCATATACCTGCTCTGGATATTCCTTCACCAAATATTTTCCATAATAAAACAAATCATACGGATTCTCCATTACATCATCAAGCAATCTCTTCTTTTCATTTTCAGAAATAAGAATACTACGATAGCAAACAGTTCGCTTGCTATTCTTTAATTCATCTAATAAGCTTTCGTAATTCTCATTCCATGCGCCGTGCTCTTTATAAATCTGTTTCAAAACATCCCAGAACTTCTCATTTCCCATTAATAGCAGTTTTTTTGCCTGTGCGATTTGCTTTTCCGTGATGTTTGCTGTCTTGTATATGTCATATAGCACGTTATTCCAATCTTCCGGATCGCTACTATGATAATGCCATGTCTCTTCTGCGTTTGCTTTCTCTAAACAAAGTTTCTCTGCTTCATCATAATTCTTATCTTCCATAGCATCCTTGATAGCAATAATACGGAGTTCATTTATTGCAATATTCTGATATAGTTCCTTCTGTGTATTCTTTTTGCCATATAAATGTCTATGTAAAAGGTATCTTACAATCAAATCTTCTTTTTTCGTATATTCCGGGTAATAATCTTCCCGTGAAATTTCCAAAAGGGTATCCAAAACCCTTTCAAGCTTCTTTGCACTCTTTTCGTCGCATAGGCAAATCCCACATTTCAGCAAGTCATAACGCCAGTCAGTCCAACCATCAAATACACTCTTTCTTGCCTCTTTTATAATCAATGCAAATGCTTGATCCCGCATTTGTTTGTCCTGTTTTTCGATTTCTTTTGCGCATTTTTCTATTAATTCGTATGTACACATGATAACATCTGTAAGCATTCCCGAACTACTATCTGCATGAGATGCTAACTTAACACCAGATACCAGTATATATGTAGCCGCCTCAAGCGCAACCATATAACCACGCATTTCTAAAGTCTCAGCACACATATCAAGACAGTCATGCATATCCATACAAATATTATCGCAGCTGCTCCAACCAATGTATCCCCGATGGGTGTTACATTTAATTGATGCAGTAATTGTGTTTTTCACTATCGATATAATATCTTCTGTGGGTATCATAGTAGCCCCTTTCTTTTATTCAACAATATCAATCTTATATCTTTCACACCATTGCGTTGCGATTTTTTCATATACTTCATCACGATATTGGTACCAATGTTTCTCCTCTGCTGTATGCAGAACTTGCTCTCAAAGCAGATGGCTTGCAAGGATATGTAGATGCTATGAATGAGTTTAACTAAACTTACATACTCCCTCTAAGTCTTAAGTTACTCTATGAGTTTCTTTTGAGTTTTTATCGAGTTTTTTCTGAAAACAACTCGATAAAAACTCAATTAAATTCTTGACCACTCTCGACCAAGAAATATATATTTTATAGCAAGCTATAGACCAGCGAAATGCTGCATTATCTCTTTCAAATCATCGCTAAAATCTTCTAAATCTTCCATAAAAATGGCACCTTCATTTAGAAGTGAAAGCATGATATAAAATTGATTTGATCTGCTCATCTCACATTGCACTCCACAATCTTTCTTATCCTCTTTTATTCTTTTCTCCAATGTCCAAAATTTTTCAGATGGCTTTCCATCTCCACTTAGTATTTCAATATATTCTTTGTTGAGCTTATCCATATAAGCTTCTTGCCATCCAGCTATTTTACTTCTGAATATTTTCCAGTCCTTTTCTGAGAATTTGTTCATGCTTATTATCTCCTACATTACATCCACTTCTACACTTTAATATACCTTCTTCTTTTTGTAGTTCCAATACAAGCTAATAACTCCATATTTACCAATTCATTTAATAATTGCCTTGTCCTTGGACATTTTAAACCTATCTTTTCTGCTACCTGCTCTGTGCTATATTCAACCCCAGCATCCATATAGGCTAAAATCTGCTTCTGCCTTTCTGATAAATCTATTGCTTTCATTTTTTGAATCCGCTGATTTTTCTGCTGATTCATCATCAGATTCCTTTTCCATCTTCATAACAAGTATAACCTGATCAAGATTTGTATCTTCAAGCAATTCCGGTTTTATCCCCGTTACAAATAGCCTAAATATGTATCAAAGAAACTTCAGTGCCTACCTTCCATCCACATACTTTTTCAGCAATGTAAATTGCTTTGAAGAAAGCTTATTTTTGTCGCTCGAATTTACTACCACTTCAATTTCTGGCTTAAAATAGTTATCCGGAAGAGATTCTAAGTAATCTTGTAAAGATGCTAATTCTAAAAACAAATAATAATTCTTTTGAACAAACCACTTACAAAGAAAATTACATTTGTCACTTGTACACGTTTCACCACATTTAACTTTTATTGCAGTTTTGTCAATTGACTCCAATCCCATTTCTTTACATCCATACGGATTTTCATGCGTTAACTGTGGCAATTCAACATCTACCCTTAGCATAATTTTTTCAACAATACTGTTTTTCTCCAAGAAATTTACTGTTTTGTTCTCATCCAAGTAATAATCTGTTTCTATTTCATATCCCTTTGTAATCAAATGGGACAACCAATGAAATCTCGAAGTATCTCCCATATTATCTAAGTTATGGTTTAAAACCAATGCAGATACACGATAATTACTCATATCCAACAAATCTGCCAATCTCAAGATTATCTTTGTAAATTTTTGACTCCACAACTTCGAACTGGCAGTTGATTTGATTTTATAAATATCATTGACATTATATCCATGTGCTTCTGATACCTCTGCAACAATTTCTCTAAGTGCACTATCTATAAATCCCAGTTCATGTCGATTTCTTATTTCTGTAGCACTATTTTTTGCATGATTTTCTCGTACTAATTTTTCATAAAACGAATCAACTTTTAAATAATATTCTTTAAGTAATCTCTTCACTGGTCGTTTTGCTAAATTTGATTTTTTCAACTCTTCACGTATATTCTTAACAAAATCTGAGTATATTTTATTACTCTCGAAACCTTCGGATTGAATTGAATCTAAATCTGGAAATGTTACCATTGATATATCATGTAAATAACAGGCTATGAACAACACATAATAGTCATTTTTCGATATATTAATATAATCTATCGCCCTTATTATTTTTAATGAATTTTGAATTAGATCAACAGCATGTTCTTGATTATGAAGGGTATAAAAATATAAATGTTTTGAGCCATTTTTCCATACATCACAAGTGTATTTATGAACTAATATAAGATTATCAATATATGCTGGAATACTCACAAATGTTTTAAACACTCCTAGCACCTGTATGATTGAATAATCAATTGCATGCTGATACTCATCTTGAACAAAATCCTCTTTAATTTTTTCAAAATCTTCGAGTGTAAAATGATTATTCCTCAAATATATCAATATTCTTAACTCAGAATATGTAATTTTTCTATTATTATTTTTCTGTAAGACTACATCATCACTAATTTCTATTTGCATTAAACCTGACAAAACTGCATTTGTACATCGCCTTTGTATTTCAGACGAATTGGATATTACCAGATTCGCAGTATTATAAAACTCCTTCCCCATAATATCCTTAACTGGATATTCGCCATGTATTCTATACAATTCATTCTTTACAAAATCAGCTTTAATATTGTCTGCTTTTTTTCTTACATAAGATGTCCTTTCTTTAATCAATCTTTTTAATGTTGTGTATGCTGACACTTCCGAAGCCTCATATTGAAACTGCTCGATATAATCCTTGTATGCAACATATAGATAGGAACTATTTTTATTATTGTTTCCAAATAACAATATGTTTAATTTAAGAATTTTTTCAATTAATACAGAGTAATCCTCTCCCATTTCGCGCATTGCTTTCAACACAAAACTGATAGTCGCCCCCAATGTGTCTTCATTATACAGTTCAAAAAATTCTGAAAGATTGCTACTTTTATTACTATTATCATCCAAAAATTTCAAGTCGTTTAAAATTTCTTCCTGTAATGATTGCGTATCGCTTTTCTCCCTGTACTGTAAATCCTTATATCGATATTTAAAGAACTTTTTATAACGAACCAATTTCTTTTTATAGGACTCTTTATATTTTTTATCTTCTGCCGTTAATTGCTGTTCATCATTTATTTCTAAATCAATTTGTTCTAATTCTTTGTTTATTACTTTTAAAATACTTCCTGTTTTATTCAATAGTATTCTACTTTCTTCATCTGAAAAGCTTGTATTGATATCAAATGCAGTCTTTGATGTTTCTCTACCAATACAATGAATATATACTTCACCTTCTTTACTATCTGCAATATTGGAAATTGTACTCTTATCACCGGGTGGGTGAATGTTTATACCATACAAGTCTATTTTTTCTGCAACAAATGATAATAAATCTGACGAAATAAATTGATTCTCTTTTTCATATAACGCATTCATCCACACAGTTATTTTTTCATTGACATCCTTAATCTTTTGTCCAAAATCCTCAACATCTTTTATTTCATTTGTAAATACAGCAGAATCATCAACATAAAACACCATTTCCCCTGGCAATACCTTTTTATAGAACTTTTCTACCTCTACCATAAGTAGATTTGCCAAAAAATAACTTTGAGGAAGTCCTTGAGGAAGTCCTATTGCAAATCTACAATTCCTGTGTTTTTTCCCACCTAAATATATATCCAAATCTTTCTTACTGAGTTTTTCTATTTCAACAAAAATAAGTTTTTCTAATATCTTGCATAGCATATTTTTATCATCTTCGCTATATTCTACTGGTATTTGTTGAACTATATAATTATATAAACAGACAGGATTTATTGAAGGAAAGAAATTCTCTAAATCAAGATTTACTTCCCATTTGTATTCTCCATTATCATGAAAATTTTTATAATAGTCATTTGCTTTAGATGTGTATTCTTTATATTGCTCTTGCCACGGTTTAAATAGCTTCTCGGGTTCATACGCCACTCGATTCCCATAGAAATTGTGAGGGATAAGCCTACTAAAATTTGACATAGATATTTTATTATCTGCATCAAAATCATATATAAGAATATTTAACATAGAAACTGCTGTAATCTGATCAAGAAGGCTTGATGAATGTAAAGGTCGAAATACAACCTTATCATTTTCTATATCATATTTTTTGGGTTTGAAAAATATTCTTGCATGTAAATAATGGGACTCATCAATCAGTTGATATAAACGTTCTTGCACTTTTTCAATCCATTTTTCAATATTTTTCTCATCGAATTTATCCTTTAATCTATTGAGCTCTTCCTTATCTCGTTTGTCTAACAATTCTCTGTTTGAAATATACGACTCAACAGAATACAACGCCAAATATATATTCTGCTTACTAAACAACCTCTTACGTATGCTTAATTCATTCTGTTTCATCCTCAAGTACTTCCTTTCTTCGTTTTAAAAAAGTTGCTATACACTCATCAATTATTTTCTCATAATTGTCCTCAATATTTATTTCTTCTGCAATCACAAATCCATTTTCATGTATCAATCCCAATTCAAGCTGCAATATGTCTCTTTTAACGATATTAGGATTAAATGTGTTGCTAAGCCTTACTTTCCCCTTTTCAAATTTCCATACATCATCAATATTGATTATGCACTCTTGTTCAATGCCTGCAGCAAAAATCTTAACCAAAATCTTATCTAAGAGTATCTGATATTTTAGTTTTAATGCTTTTTGACATTGAATAAATTCTTTCACATACGCACTCAAATAAGTCTTATTATACGCATATTCTGGATTAACTGCTACTAAATACTCTGAAAAAGCTCCTATCATTTGTTCTATATCTTTTTCTTTATCCGCTGATATTTCCTGACTTTCAATAAATTCCTGAAAACTCTTCGTATTTTGTATTCTCATTTATATTCTCCCTGTTAACATCATACTATTAGTGCAAACTCAAATCCCAACTACACACATTTATATAACTATTCTTGTTCTTCAAGCCAATTCCTTCAATTTATACTGAAGTAATTTCTTATCTGGCGATCTTTTCTGATAATGTTTTAATAACTTTACTTCCATATTTTGTAGTTGCAATTGAGTTTTACCATAAAACTCAACTCAATTATATCCCCAACCACTCTGCAGTCCTGCATAATATTTCATTTCAATTGAGTGAAAATTGAGTTTTTCATAAAATAAAACTCAATTTCCACTCAATTATTTATGCACAACGTACCTGGCTGCAGGTCCTTTACCTGTTAAAGTAATCAGATCTTCACTCCTCATTTTATCAATGACACTTCTCGCCTGCTGCTTAGTAAATCCACACATCTCCTGTATCTTAGCAGATGTTATCCGATCATTTATCTGTAAATATTCTAAAATCATATTTTTAGCCTTAATATACTGAACTGTTTTGTCTCTTGTATATTCCACGTCTGATTTTAATGCCTCATATACCTTAGCTGTGAGCATATATTCCTTGCCAACAATCTCTATCAGACCACCGTTAACCAGCTCATTGCATGACTTTTTTGTTTCATCCAACGATTTTTGAACTTTTCTTGATAGTTCTGACAACTGCTCTTTCCTGTTGTCCATTAAGTCTCTTAATATCATCATTTCAGCCAAAGGCATAATTTTACTATTCTTATCCTGTACTTCGGTAATAAACTTAACAAATTCTGTGTTATCTATTGCACTGAATATTGTCAAAGAAACTGCATCATTAAACGATCTGTATCTTGGATAAGGCTTGCCCATTGAAACCATGTCCTTAAAGATGATATCTACTCCCTGACCGGTTCTCTGAACATATTTCAAATTTTGCAGTGTCTCTGCTATCAGTTTATTCCTTGGTATAGATGGATGCGTTATGATATTGTCCTCTGTAATTCCATCAAGGAATCCGCCTGGATTTTCAATAACTATTTTATCCGGATATTGTTTTACATAAACTGCTGCATTGCTCTGATAATCTCTATGAGACAACGCATTGAGAAGTGCTTCCTGAAATACTCTCTCCGGAAAATCTTCCACCTCAAGTCTGAATAATCCTACCTGAATATTCTCTATCTTACTATATGCCTGCACCCGCTCTGTCAACTTGTCGATAACGCTTATCAACGGCAACTTCAAATCAAGTCTTGCATCGTATTCTTCTAAATTATCAGCTGAATAATGTAAATATATAACTTCCGCCTGCGGTAATAATCTTTGAATTGAGGTTTCCTTTCCCACAAAAAGCAGACCTGCAATAGTCAGTCGTTCTACATCTCCATCATATTTTATAAGCTGTAAGTCTCTCAAAAAATCTATATCATCCAAATCTGGTAATGTAGATTTAGAATCCCTGACTCTTAGTTTTTCCTTCAAGCTGTACACTTCTAACTTATTTACATCATCCAGAGTACTTTCGCCTATAATTCTGCCAGAAAAATCCGGATTCTGCGCAGAAGAATAAAAATTGCTCAACTCATCCGGATATGCAGGTTTTGAATTCTTACCTAATCGCTTCAGACATCTGCCATCTGTAGTTGTATATGTCTTTCCATCTGCTTTAACTGATATTGCAATAACGAGTTTTCCTTGATACTCGAAGTCTGATATTTCTGTAAATAATGGTGGCACAGTTCTATCATAAATTCCCTCAATAATACGCTGACCATCATACTTCCTATCACAACCAGTAACTTCAATTGGCTTATCTTCTACTCCAAAATAAACTGTTCCTCCCTTAGTATTTGCAAATGCAATTAATTCATCAACCGCAAGAGAAATAATTTCTTTCATATTTCTTGCATTTATCCAAGACTTAAATTCAACTGTATCAGTTTCCTCTTTATCTAATATTTCCTTAAATTCTTCTTCGGTCATTAGCGTTACACCTTCTTTCCTAATAAGCTTTCATATCTAATCTGGCAATAAATATTCTTTCGTAATCATCTTGATTTTAAACTCATTCATCGAATTCTTCCAGTTCTACATCTTTTTCAGACGAATAAAAATGACCTCTATACTCAATTGTATTTGGGATACTTCTGTTTATATATCCATCCTGTTTTAGCGCATCAAAATAAGTTGCAATTTGTAATAGCAAATTTGTCTCTTTCTGTGACTCTGTATTATTAAATTCAACATATTTATTCACCAAAGGCTTTATAGTATTAAGTACCTGTCTCGCATGATATACATCATATGGATGACTGCTATTTAAATTATATACATAAGAAAATGCACTTCTTTCATTTGAAAAACGACTTCTTCCTTCAATTGGCTGATATAATTCATAAAACAAATTAGTTTCAACATTATTCGGTAAACCTTTTATCCCTGTATAACATTCCTTATTCATTTCCTGCATTTGCTTGTGCAAAAAACCAAACATATATTTAATGGCTGTCTTATAACACTCTTTCATCTTTTCTGTTTTATCATTATCAAAATGGACTTGAAAAGCTAATTTATACTCTTCAAACAAATATTCATGTTCTTCGCCAACTCTTCGTTTATATTCTTTATGCAAATTATCTATATATTCTATGTAATTAGCAAACGATTCCGGTTCTAAAATAGTCTCTCCCCTAAGCCTTTCTTTTTCGTTTTCTGCAAATGAATATATATGTTCTTTAATATTATCCATAAGAGAAATCCATTTATTCAGATATAGGATAAACGGCTCAACCTTAATACCAATATATTCTTCTTTTCCCCCTTCTTCCGACGGATACACAATTGCTGTCAAATCCCTCTGATCTACACATCCAATACCATCCCATACTATTCTTGAACAACAATCAAACTCTCCAGCTTTATGTACTGTTGGATGCATACTTGTGTCAGTTGGATGTACTGCACATAAGGATCTGATATACTCAAACACTTCTCCATCATTTCCATCTCCATACGTAAACCCCGAAAAACAATCTCGATTTTCAGTGATATCTTTTATTGATACTCCAAATATCTTTGCCAAAGTAGCAATACTATGCACCACAACATACTCACAATTTAAAAACTCAATGAAGTCAAATGCATTCCTTTGATTATGCGTAGGTTTTAACTCAAAATCATCATTCAAATAATCCAATACATTTTCGATTTGTTCTAATGCACAAATAATTTTATTTCGAGCGGGAAATGTCTTGACTATCTTTCTCTTTTCCTTTACTTTTACAATAATTTCTTTATTGTTGTTCAATGCGCTCTCACAGTTTAACGCAATCCAAATATTCGTAATATAATCCTTTGAAAAAACATACTCTTTATCTTTATACTTCATAATTCCTCTAATGTGGCAATTAATATTCTCTCATAACCTCTTTGCTTTTAAATTCATTATTGCATTGATTCATCAATATGTTTACGCCACCTCTTTATACCTCATAAATACATACTCATAAATTTTCTGTCTATATGTAAATATTGCATTATCAGAATAACTCTCTGGTAACTCTTCCCAGAGAATTGCTCCTATATATGTTTCTATATCATCCCTCGTTTCCTGTTTCTCTGTCCAATGGTCAAGTTCAGATATCTTTGCTTTTATCTTTTCCAGCAAGTCTACCGCAACTTTCTTTATTTTATTGATATCTTCTTTTGAAAGATTTTCATTGAAAAGCATATCATACAATGACAGTTCCTCGTCACTTGTAAAGCCCTCTCTGACATAACGCTTTTCTTCCTGATTCATGGAATTAGCCAGATTCATCAAATCCATAAATGTCTTTTCAATGTTTGCTCTGTCCTGCTCATTATTATATTCATCAATGATTGTCTGATATCTTTCATAATAATCCACACGACTCGGATTTTCTTTGAGCATGCTGTCTAATCTTATTTGAATCAGTTCATCCAAATCTGTAATGAGCAGATTCTTTTTCTTTGTCTTTGAAAACTCTCTTCGGAGCAAATCAAAATCTATTCTACTGATATCAAAACGCTTGGCTATGTCACTATTATTAGATTCCTGTTCTATCATTATATATTCACCCAGAATTCCATTAATCTGAACCATTAAATCGACATTGTCAACATGCTTCTTCTTTTTCTTTAGTTCATCAGATATTGCTATAATCGCATCTTTCTTATTTCTATCCTCTTCCGATATATCATCTCTGTCCAGATACTTCATCATACGATTTATTTCATTTGCATATGTCATAAACTGTTTGCGTGATTCTCGGCTATCAGAAACAGCATTTGCTGCTGTCTGTAATAATGCTAATTTTGAAAAGTCTTTTGCCTTAATCAAATCCTCCAACTCAAAATTTCTGCTAAATAAAAATTCTATAGCTGCTGATATAGTTTCCAGCACGTGCTCTATAAGTTCTTCCTTATCTATTGTTGGATCATTCTCTCTTCCTCCAACATTTGCTGTATAATCTGCAAGTGCTTTACGAAGTGCCTTTACTATGCCAATATAGTCAATAATAAGTCCGTTACTTTTGCCCTCTGCCACACGATTTGCTCTTGCTATTGTCTGCATGAGAGTATGCGCTTTCAAAGGCTTATCAAGATATAGACATGATAAACATTTTACATCAAAACCAGTAAGCCACATTGCACAGACAAACACTACTCGAAGTGGATTGTCCTTATCCTTAAACTCTTTATCAAGTTCTCTTTTCTCCATCCTTTCACGATGCGGCTTTATATCAAGATTCCATTTCTTAAATGTCTGAATCTCATTCTGCTCCTGAGAAATAACGACAGCCATTTCGGTTTCTTTCATCCATTTGATCTTGCGTTCCAGTTCCTGTACTTCCTGCTGTGATACTTTTGATTTTATGCCTTCTAATCGTTTAATTTCTTCTTCCCAATAATTCTGCACAAGGTTATACATCCGAACACAAGTCACTTTATTCAGGCACACAAACATTGCCTTACCACTTGTCCATAAATCCGAATAATGAGAAACAAAGTCTTTGGCTACAGATTTAAGCCTTTGTGGTGCTGTCATAATATGAATCTCTTTCTTAAACTCACGCTCCAGTTTTTCTGTCTGGTCTGGATCTAAATCTGCTGCCTCAATCGCATCCAATATCTTATCAGTAATATCCGGATTGTCTAAATCCAAAATCTTCTCTCCACGATTCTCATAATATAGCGGGACTGTTGCTTTATCCTCAACTGCTCTCTTAAAATCATAGATGGAAATATAACCACCAAATGTTCTCTCTGTAATATTATCATTTGATAATAATGGTGTTCCTGTAAAACCAATACGTGCGGCTGTAGGCAACAAATTCATCATATTGTCTGCAAATATTCCATACTGACTCCTATGTGCTTCATCGGACATTATAATAATGTCATGATCCGGTATGATGGGCTGTACATCTTTCTTATTAAATTTCTGAATCAAAGTAAATATAAAGCTAGGATTTCCTTGCAATTTTGTTATAAGGTCATCACCACTCGTAGCAATATACTTTGCAGACTTTGTTTTCCCCAATAATCCACAATTTTCAAAAGTATCGCTAATCTGTGTATTTAACTCATCCCTGTCTGTCAAAATCACAATCGTTGGAGAACCTGAAAATTTTCGCCGAATTTTCTGTGATAAAAATACCATCGAGTAACTTTTACCAGAACCTTGTGTATGCCAGAACACACCCAACTTTCCGTTATTCAATTTACGAGCTTCATATGCTTTCACCGCTTCATTCACACCTAAATACTGGTGATTACGTGCTAAAATCTTTACTGTTTTTCCATCTGAATGGTCAAATAATATAAAATTTTCCAACAAATCAAGAAAGTTATCCTTTTTGCATATACCTCTAAGCATCGTTTCAAGTGCAACATTACCTTCTTCCTGCTCAGACAATCTTTTCCACTCATGGAAGAATTCATATTTGCTACCTAATGTTCCCACTTTAGCCTCTGTTCCATTAGACAAGATAAGAAATGCATTATAATAAAATAGATGCGGTATTGTATCAAGATAATCTGTATAATTATCTGTGTATGCATTCTGCACATCTACTGAATTCTTCTTCAATTCTATAAAAAGAAGCGGTATCCCATTTACAAAACCTACAATATCTGTGCGTCTACGATAAAGGTCACCATGTATTTTCATTTCCTTAACAGCAAGAAAATCATTGTTATCTGGATTTTTAAAATCAATGACTATTGCCTTCTTCTCCTCAATCTGACCATTCGGCTTTTTCACCTTCACTGGAATACCATCTCTTATGCATCTATACTTTTCCTCATTTATCTGCATAAGAGAAGCTGATGACATATGGCTTTCAAATGTTTTTATAGCATCTTCAAGTAATGCTGGAGTAAGCCATTGATTGAGTTTTGAAAGTGCCTGCCTGAAATATTTCACAAGAAGGATTTCCTTATATGATTTTCTGCCAAATGTGCCAGTTTCACCTAATACTTCTGTATTATAAGCAAGTTCTACATGCCAACCAAGTTCATCTTCAAGAAGGTGACCGGCACTTTCCTGTACTAATATATTTTCAGAATAATCATAACTCATGGCAATACCTCCATTTATACTTCGATTTCTCCGCTCATAAGTTTCGGTAATAAGCGATTGTGAGCTTCTCTAGCTATATCACATTGTTTTTGTAACTCTTCAATTCTACGATAATATATTTCAAACATCGCATCATATTGTTTCATAATAGAACAATTAGGAATCAAAATCTTCATATCCATCATAGCCTCTGGCTTTAAATGAAGAACATTAACGCCATTAGCTAATAGAGATAATCTCTTACTAAGTCCACCATATAGCATCGTTTCATACAAAAAGCCTCGCGTTACCTTTTTAGGTATTATCTTTATTAAATCCATAGAGAACGTCATTTTTTCATCTAAATCTGGAATGATAGCAACATGCCCTACCAAACGTCGCTCTTGAGTCATGTCTGTAATTCCCATCACTATATCACCAACATTCAATGTTTGCTCATCCTTAAACTTCCCGATAAAGCGTTTTTCTGCATTGTGGTTATAGCCGCCATATGCTTTTATATTTTTTAAATTTATCATTAAAACACCGCCAGTATTTACAATTTCTTTTGATGTATATGATTTTCCTCTTACATAATCAAATATATCCGATAATTTTTCTCTTTCCCATCCTTCTGGTACTCCATCAGCAATCTTTACATTCTCATAACCTGGAAAATGTAAATCTATAAACCATTCTTTGTATATTCGCTGTGCTACTTCCTCCAATAATTTAATTTGCTTTTTGTTGTTTTCTATCAACTGATCGTATGGCTTTAGGGCTTTAACTATATTCTCTTGAATTCTAATCGGAGGTAATTCAATTTCCATAGCTCTCAAAGAAGTCAAACTCACTGTTCGTTGCGCTGCTCCCAGTGCTACTGCATCTGCTCTCATATAAAAATCTCTACTTAACATCGTATAATATAGAAATTCCGGTAATATCTTTTCTTTGTTCGGTCTTAAGATTGCAATATGTCTTTGAAAAACAAATTCACACTCATTATCAATATAAACAGGAATTCCAAATGATCCAACAACAGAATATAATATATCACCTTCCTGAGCTTTTCTTTTACTATCCAACTTTTCGTAATATTCTCTCGATACAAACATTGTGTTCGTAAAATCAAATTTATTATCTTTTATATTAGCAATTGTAACAAATGGTATCCCACTTGTTGCTTTGGGTGGTGGCTGGTGATCTCCATCAGAAATTGATTTACATACTTCTCTTAACTTAACTTTCTTCCAACTCATAGCCCCATCTCCTTCATATTCCGTGAGATAGCATTCATCAAATCATTTGATTCTGCCTGCAATGCTAAAAGTTCTCGATGTATCTCTGCCATTCGCTCTTCAAAATCCACGCCATCATCTTCCACAGGTGCTACACCAACATAGGCTCCCGGAGTAAGTGACCACCCTTTTTCTTCAATGCTGATTTCATCTTTATCATCACATTTTACATCATCTGTTGTATAAGCGACTTTACATAATCCAAGGATATCGTGATACTCTCCTTCTCCAAACTTTTCATATAACCAATTAGCTTCTTTTGCTATTATAAGCCTTTCTGTAAGTTCAGAAATTCTATCATCGTATTCAGTCTGGAATTTTTTCTTTTCTCGCTTATCTGCTGCCTCAACTGCTGTTTTGGCTTCTGCACGAAGTTTCTTTAATCTTTCAGTCAAATCATGAACCTGTTCATCAAATAATTTGTCACTTCCAAGTGCATTTCTATATTCATGAAGTAATGCAGTATATTTTTCGCTTTCTCCACGATATAACCAGACAATAGCATTCAGATTTTTAAGTTGCCACTCTGACCATTCATTCAATGTACGGTCAACCTCTGTATAATAGTTTCTCGCATCAATAAAGAGAACTTTATTCTTCAATTCTTCCTTTTTGCCTTTATCAAAAAACCACAATGAACACGGAAGGCTCTTTGTATAGAAGAAATTGTTACCGACACTTATCATCACATCAACATGACCAGTTTTGACTAGCTTTTCTCTTATATCCTTATCACTTCCCTGACTATCTGTTGCAGAAGAAGCCATAACAAATCCTGCTCTGCCCTTTTCGTTGAGATAGGCATAAAAGTACGAAATCCATAGATAATTTGCGTTTCCAATTTCTTTATTCTTATTCTCCTTCGGGCAACCAAATGGAAGTCTTCCTGCACTGAATGTTGATTCTGCCTTTACCTTATCCACGTTGAATGGTGGATTTGCCATTACATAGTCACAACAACCTTCAAGGTTATGAGCATCATGATAAAATGTATTCGCTTCATCACCAGATTTTATTACTCCTGTAAGGCCATGAACTGCCATATTCATAAGACAAAGCTGTGCATTGTATTCTACCTTCTCCTGTCCATAAAATGTCATACTACTATTTGCCTGTAACCCAGCTTCATTTACAAAGTCACCTGTCTGTACAAACATTCCACCTGAACCACATGCTGGATCAAGAAGCACTCCCGATGTCGGCTCTAAAATATTAACTATCATTTTCACAAGAGCCTTTGGTGTAAAGAATACTCCATCATCTGAAGCTATATTTTTTGCAAATTTATTAAGGAAATACTCATAAATCCTACCTATTACATCTCCACCAACTTCATCAAGTGCGTTGTTATTGAATATGCGAAGCAGCTCTCCCAACAGTTCATCGGAAAAATCCGTATAACTTTTTGGCAATACACCTGCTAACTGTTCACTTTGCTGTTCCACAAGTTCCATAGCATTGTTTACTACCTCACCCAGACTATTCATTGGCTGTCCAGTAATATTTTTCAAATCAGCTGATGCTATATTTTCAGGAAGATTCACGAGATAATCATACTGCGCTTCTCTTTGCAAAAACAATGCACTTTTAGCAGAAAAATCCTTGGCTTCTACAGGCATTTTTCTGCCATTACGCATTGGTCTATCCTTTAATATCTCTGCTTCCACCAATTTAAATCGACTATACGCATATCTTAAAAAGAGTAATCCCAGCACCGGCATACAATACTGGTTTGATGTCAGTTTAGAACCTGCTCTTAGTAAATCTGCTGATTCCCATAAATCAGCTTCTAACTTCTTTATACTTCTGTTATCCATTATTTTTCTCCCGTTTTTCTATATCTACAATCTGAACAACATCACCGATATCACATTGAAGCACTTCACATATTTTTTCTATAACTGTCAATGTGACTGGCTCGTTATTCGTCATTTTTGCCATTGTTCCCTTACTAATCTTTGCCTTGCTACATAAAGCACCTTTATTCATTTCCTTATCAATCAGAATTTTCCAAAGATTATTATACGAAATTGCCATACCACACCTCAATTTTGTTTATATGTTCTTAACAATATAGGGCTTATACGCCTCTTTAAGCATATCATATATAGTCTATTTTTTCAAACCTCAGGAATATTTTTTTGTACTTTGCAAGAAGCAGAGGAATTACCTCCCTCTGCCCATATTCCACATCTTATCTTCTGCTTTTTCCTTTCCTGCATCCCTGCCAACGCTCACATCATAAATTCTCTGAAACTCCTCATAAAGCTCATCTCCAGCCAATCTTATCCCTAGTCTCTTCATAACATCTGAAAACAGCCGTATACTTCCACTTACATCTGCAATATCAAATCCAAATATAGCCGCCTTATCAGCAACATCAATATTTTCATATGCCCCACGCCCAGATAACCTGTCCGCAATCCATTCAACCTTATCATCAGCCCTCGAAATAATCGCTGCCTCATCATCCTCAGCTCTACTCTCACCTCCACAAATCTGTTTTGAATTACCATTATCCATCTTCCAAGGTTCTGCATCATGAACATCTGTCTGTTCTTTTTTGATATTACTCCGTTCGTCTATAGCAAAAAAATCTTTCTCTCGACATATTTCCGTATCAACGTCCTCAAAATCAGTAACTTTCTTTATCTCAACTTCTGATACAGCCACCTGCTCTTCCATCCCCGGTATCTCAACATCCCTGTCTGCAACGATTTCTTCTTTCCCTGTCACCGCATAATAAGCCGTATACAAATCTTCTTTTATAATGTCATCAGCAAGCTGTATCTGCCTCTTAACATTTCTCTTCTCCTGCTTCAGCTCATCCAGTTCTTCCTGCACTTCCATGTGCCATATCTGATATTCCCGGTACTGCTCTTCATTCTTTATACTGCGTTTCCGACTAGAACTTTCTCTGTATATCTCCTTCTGCCTGTCCTCAATCTGCTGAATCCTATCTTCTTTCTCACTTATGAAATCCACAAGCTCCACAATACTTTTGATGTCATTATTCACAAGCAGCAGATATTCATCCTGTAACTGATGAAACCTCTTCAAATCCTCTGCATACTTTGCTCCACCAACTACAAAACGCTTCTGTTCTACAACCCTTAATCTGTATAGCTTTGCATAAAACTTCTTCTGGAATGGTGACAGCTTCGCCCTGTGTAGTCTCCTGATATCCGACGAATAAAAATAAGGCTTTGCCATCCAAGGCATATCTACATGATGTCTAAGCCTATCCTCTGCAAACATTTCATCCATCTTTACCAGACTATGATAATATCGGAATCCCGGTGCCTGCACTTCCATCCACGAACCTTTCTTAAATACATACCCCAGACTTCTCATCAGATATTTAAAATGCTCCACATTCCCGGCTGCATATGCACACATCTTGGCATCCCTTAGAATTATCTCTTTCATTGACATTTCCTTTTCCCACTTGTCCCTGCTGATATTTTTGGGATTCCTGCTGTACCCTGCCGGCATTCTCCAAATGAATATTTTGAGCGGAAAATAATATGGCATCATGCGTGAAACATAATGCCATCCGCTGTGCACCATTTTAGTACCACAAGGCAAAAAACAAGCTCGCAAATGCCCATTTTACTAGGCTTTGCGAGCTTTTGAAAATTATTCAAACTCTACAAAGACTAACGCTTTTTGTTTAGGAATTATTCTCTGTAATGTTTCTCGT
>OGJK01001398.1_pt1 | contig 22146 bp, 20 predicted proteins | sample 1571961 | NCBI WGS metagenome assembly OGJK01 (sample SAMEA2582120, study PRJEB24529) | metagenome | biome: Human gut stool | place: China | collected 2011 | reverse complement strand
ATATAATTCAAAAATAATAGTAATTGATGAGCCTACATCATCATTAACTGAAAAAGAAGTAGAACATCTATTTAAAATTATTAATAAATTGAGAGAAAGAGGTTGTGGAATAGTATATATTTCACATAAGATGGAAGAGATAAAGGCAATATCAGATGATATTACAATAATGAGAGATGGAAAATGGATTGCAACTGAGTCAGTAAAAGATTTGACTACTGAACAAATTATCAATATGATGGTAGGAAGAGACCTAACAAATCGTTTCCCACCAAAAGATAATATAGTAAAAGAAGAAATATTAAAAGTAGAGGGACTAACAGCACTGCACCAACCTTCAATTCAAGATGTAACATTTGAGTTACATAAAGGAGAGATACTTGGAATAGCCGGACTAGTTGGTTCAAAAAGAACAGAAATTGTTGAAACAATATTTGGAATGAGAGAAAAAGCAAGTGGGAAAATAACTATTAAAGGGAAAGAAGTAAAAAATCATAATCCAAATGAAGCAATAGCTAATGGATTTGCTCTTGTAACAGAGGAACGTAGAGCAACAGGAATATATGGAATGTTAGATATAAACTTTAACTCTACTATTTCAAATTTAGATAGATATAAAGGAAAACATCCATTATTAGCATTATTAAATGATAAGGGTATGAAGGAAGATACTCAATGGGTAATAGATAGTATGCATGTAAAAACACCTTCGCAAAATACTTCAATAGGTTCTTTATCTGGAGGAAATCAGCAAAAAGTTATATTAGGAAGATGGCTATTAACTGAGCCAGATGTATTAATGCTTGATGAGCCTACAAGAGGTATAGATGTATTAGCAAAATATGAGATTTATCAACTTATGATAGAACTTGCTAAAAAAGATAAGGGAATTATAATGATATCTTCAGAGATGCCAGAGTTACTAGGAGTAACAGATAGAATATTGGTAATGAGTAATGGAAGAGTAGCTGGAATAGTAAAAACTTCTGAGACAACTCAAGAAGAAATAATGACATTATCAGCTAAATATCTATAATTTGAAATATTTAAAGAGAAAGAGGAGAAGAAAATGAGTATACGTACAAAAGATGGAAATATTGACTATAAAAAACTTTTAATTCAAAGTGGACTTTATCTTGTATTATTAATAATGTTATTATTATAAAAGAGCCTTCATTCTTAAGTATAAGAAACTTTAAAAATATCTTAACACAATCATCAGTAAGACTTATTATAGCTTTAGGGGTTGCAGGGCTTATTGTTACAACAGGTACTGACCTTTCAGTAGGAAGACAAGTTGGATTTTCAGCAGTAATTTCAGCTACACTTTTACAAGCAGCAACAACTGCTCATAAAGTATATCCAGATATGCAAGACTTCCCACTTTTTGGTGCAATAGCTATTGTAATGTTAGTTGGTATGATAATTGGTGCTCTAAATGGACTTGCAGTAGCAAAACTAAATTTACACCCATTCATTGTTACAATGGGTAGTATGACAATAGTTTATGGTATTAACTCACTTTATTATGACTTTGCTGGTGGATCTCCAATAGCTGGTTTTGCTGAAAAATATACTTCTTTTGCTCAAGGGTATATTAATATTGGTGGATTTACAATCTCTTATTTAATCTTCTATGCTTTAATAGCTACAGTAATTATGTGGATATTATGGAATAAAACAAAATTTGGTAAAAATGTATTTGCTGTTGGAGGAAATATAGAAGCAGCTAAAGTATCAGGGGTAAACGTTCACTGGACATTAATAAAACTTTATGCACTATCTGGTATCTTCTATGCTTTTGGAGGTTTCTTAGAGGCAGGACGTATTGGTTCAGCTACTAACAACTTAGGAAATATGTATGAGATGGATGCAATTGCAGCATGTGTAATTGGAGGAGTTTCATTCTATGGAGGAGTTGGAAAAATTTCTGGAGTTGTAACAGGAGTTATTTTACTTACAGTTATTAACTATGGACTTACATATATTGGAGTAAATCCTTACTGGCAATATATTATCAAAGGACTTATCATAATAGTAGCAGTTGCATTTGACTCTATTAAATATGCTAAGAAAAAATAATATTTAAATAAAAATCTATATTTAAATCTGAGAGTGTAGTTTACACTCTCTTTTTTTATAAAAAATAATTCGTAAAATTTCATAAAATATGATACAATAAAGGGTAAATTATAAAGGATTAGGTGATGTTATGTTTTTACCTACTACAATGGAAGAGGTAAGAAAATTAGGTTGGGATGATTTAGATATAATTTTGGTATCTGGAGACACATATATAGATAGTTCATATAACGGTAGTGCTGTCATAGGAAAATGGTTATTAAAGCATGGATTTAGAGTAGGAATAATAGCTCAGCCAGATATAAATAGTGATGTTGATATAAAAAGACTGGGAGTACCTAGACTTTACTGGGCAATATCTGGAGGATGTGTAGATTCTATGGTAGCTAACTATACAGCTACAAAAAAGAAGAGAAAGCAAGATGATTTTACTCCAGGCGGGGAGAATACAAAAAGACCAGATAGAGCTATAATAGCTTATACTAACCTTATAAAGAGATATTTTAAAAACTATAATATACCAATAGTAATCAGTGGAATAGAATCAAGTCTTAGAAGAATTACTCACTATGATTATTGGAGTAACTCTCTTAGAAGACCTATAATTTTTGATGCTAAGGCGGATATTTTATCATATGGTATGGGTGAGAAATCTATGTTAGCACTAGCTAGAGCTTTAAAAGGTGGAAGAGAGTGGAGAGGTATAAGAGGACTTTGTTATATTTCTAAGGATAAAAATGAAAACTATGTAGAGCTTCCTTCCTATGAAGAGTGTGTAGCTGATAAATTTAAATTTATAGATGCTTTTAATAGTTTTTATATAAATTGCGACCCAATTACTGCTAAAGGTCTATGCCAAAAATGTGGAGATAGATATTTGATACAAAATCCACCTAGTGAAAATTTTACAACTGAGGAATTAGATGAGATATACTCTATGGATTTTGAAAGAGAGGTACACCCATATTATAAAAAGATGGGAGAGGTAAGAGCACTTGATACAATTAGAAACTCTGTAACTACACATAGAGGTTGTTATGGAGAGTGTAATTTCTGTGCAATAGCTATACATCAAGGACGTACAGTAATATCTAGAAGTGAAGATTCAATAGTAGAAGAGATAGAAGAGATAGCATCAGCTCCAAAATTTAAAGGATATATATCAGATGTAGGTGGTCCTACTGCTAATATGTATCAAGTGGAGTGTACAAAAAAATTAAAATTAGGAGCTTGTCAAGATAGAAGATGTCTATATCCTCAAAAATGTCTAGCTTTGAAGATAAATCACAATAAACAGATAGAACTTTTAAAAAGATTGAAAAAAATAGATAAAATTAAAAAAATATTTATTGCATCTGGAATAAGATATGATATGATTTTAGATGATAGTAAGTGTGGACAACTTTATTTAGAAGAGATAGTAAAAGACCATGTATCTGGACAGATGAAAATAGCACCAGAGCATACTGAAGATAAAGTTTTAGCTCTTATGGGTAAACAAGGAAAAGCACCACTAAAGGAGTTTAAAGATAGATTCTACAAGATAAATGAAAAATATGGATTAAAACAGTTTTTAACATATTATCTTATAGCTGCTCATCCTGGATGTGATGAAAAAGATATGCTAGATTTGAAAAGATTTGCTTCAGCAGAGTTAAAAGTCAATCCAGAACAGGTACAAATATTTACACCAACACCATCTACATACTCAACACTTATGTATTATACAGAGATAAATCCTTTCACTAGAAAGAAGATGTTTGTAGAAAAAGATAACGGAAGAAAGCAAAGACAAAAAGATATTGTTATTCCACAGGAGAAAAGTATAAAAAGTAAAGTTGGAAATAAAAATATAGGAAATGAAAAACAATCAAGTTTTAAACAAGTAAAGAAAAATTTTAATAATAAAGAGAAAAGAAGATAGGGAGGTAAAAAATGAAGCCTATTGTTGCAATAGTTGGAAGACCAAATGTAGGTAAATCAACACTATTTAATAACCTAGTAGGAGATAGAGTGGCTATCGTTGATGATATGCCAGGAGTTACAAGAGATAGACTTTATAGAGAGACTGAGTGGAATGGAACTGAGTTTGTAGTAGTAGATACTGGAGGATTAGAACCAAGAAACAATGACTTTATGATGACTAAAATAAAACAACAAGCAGAGGTTGCTATGAATGAAGCAGACGTAATCCTGTTTGTTGTTGATGGAAAATGTGGAGTAAATCCATTAGATGAGGAGATAGCATATATCTTAAGAAAGAAAAATAAACCAATCATCTTATGTGTAAATAAGATAGATAACTTCTTAGAGCAACAAGATGATGTATATGATTTCTGGGCATTAGGATTTGAACACCTTATACCAATATCTGGAGGACACAAGGTAAACCTTGGAGATATGCTAGATATGGTTACAGATATGATTAAGAAAATAGATATTCCTGAAGAGGAAGAGGATGTATTAAAACTTGCTATTATAGGTAAGCCAAATGCTGGAAAATCTTCTCTTGTAAATAGATTAGCTGGAGAGGAGAGAACAATAGTAAGTGATATAGCTGGAACTACTAGAGATGCTATTGACACTATTGTAGAGTTTGATGAGAAAAAATATATGATAATAGATACTGCTGGTATCAGAAGAAAATCAAAGGTAGAGGAGAGTCTAGAGTATTACTCTGTACTTAGAGCTATCAAGACTATTAAAAGAGCAGATGTATGTTTACTTATGTTAGATGGTAAAGAGGGACTAAGTGAGCAAGATAAGAGAATAGCTGGAATAGCAGCTGAAGAGCTAAAACCTATAATTGTAGTAGTTAATAAATGGGACTTAGTAGATAAAAAATCTAATACTATGGAGAAGATGAGAGAGAAGCTTTATGCAGAGTTACCATTCCTATCTTATGCTCCAATAGAGTTTGTATCAGCTTTAACAGGACAAAGAACAACAAAACTTTTAGAGATAGCAGATACAATATTTGAAGAGTACAACAAGAGAATATCTACTGGTATCTTAAATACAGTGCTTAAGGAAGCTGTACTTATGAACAACCCACCTACAAGAAAAGGTAGAGTTGTAAAAATCAACTATGCTACACAAGTATCTGTTGCACCACCAAGATTTGCTCTATTCTGTAACTATCCAGAGTTAATTCACTTCTCATATGCTAGATATATTGAGAATAAATTTAGAGAGGCGTTTGGATTTGATGGTTCTCCAATCTTAATTAGTTTTGAAAAGAAAAATGGAGAGGAGTAAGAAAAAATTATAATTAATCTGTAACGAATTTGTCATAATTATATGTTACTATTAATACATAATAAATCTTTCCCCAAAATATTTTATATATTAGATAACAAACAACAAGGAGCCACTAGTTAGTCTAGTGGTTTTTTGTTGTATTAGTATTTTTTCTTTTTTTAAATATATGCTATAATTAAAAGAAAATAAAAGAGTAATTAAGGAAGTATTGATGAGTAAATTTGAGATAGAGAAGATAATTTTTGATGAGGTAAAATTGATAAAACCTAAAATATTTCAAGATGAGAGAGGTTTTTTTCTAGAGTTTTTTAACTATGAGGAGTTTAAAAAGTTAGGGATAGATGAAAGATTTGTCCAAGATAATCATTCGAAGTCTAAGAGAGGAGTGTTGAGAGGATTACATTTTCAGACTAAACACCCTCAAGGAAAATTGGTAAGAGTGATAAAGGGAGCTATTTATGATATCATAGTAGATATTAGAAAAGGAAGCTCAACCTTTGGTAAATGGTTTGGAGTGGAGTTAAACTCTTATGATAAAAAGATGTTATACATTCCAAAGGGATTTGCTCACGGATTTTTGACTTTAGAAGATGATACAGAGATAGAGTATAAGTGTAATGATTTTTATTACCCACAATATGAAAGTGGCATAATGTATGATGATAAAGATTTAAATGTTGATTGGAAATTAGAAGGGTATGGAATAACAGAACTTACTCTATCAGAAAAGGATAAAAAACATCAATCTTTTAAAAAATATACAGAGAGATATCAGGGAGATTATGTACTACTTACTGGAGCTAATGGACAGTTAGGACAGGATTTTCAAAAACTATTTGATAAATTAGGAGTAAAATATATAGCGACTGATTATCAAGAGTTAGATATTACTGATAAAGAGAAGATAAAAGAGTATATAGAGAAAAATAATTTTACAATAGTTATTAACTGTGCTGCATATAACAATGTAGATAAAGCAGAGGAAGAAGTAGAAAAATGTTATTCTCTTAATGCCTATGCTCCTAAAAATCTAGCAGAGATATGTAAAGAAAAAAATATTATCTTTGCAACTTACTCAACAGATTTTGTATTTGATGGTGAAAAGGAGATACCATATACAGAGGAAGATATACCGAATCCATTATCAGTATATTCAAAATCCAAATTAGAAGGGGAAAAATACTCTTTAGAGTATGAAAAAACTTTTCTGATTAGAACCTCTTGGGTATTTGGAATGGGAAATAACAACTTCTGTAAGCAAGTTATAAATTGGGCAAAGGATAGAGATGTATTAAAGATAGTAGATGACCAAGTGTCTAGTCCAACCTACTCTAAAGATTTAGCAGAGTTTTCCTGGGACTTGATACAAACAGATAAATTTGGATTGTATCACTTCTCAAATAGTGGAGAGGCATCTAAGTATGAGCAGGCAGAGTATATTCTTAAAAAGATAGATTGGACTGGAAAATTAGAGAGAGCTAAGACAGATGATTTTCCATTGAAAGCTAAAAGAGCTAAATATTCAAAATTAGATAGTAGTAAAATAGAGAAGTTATTAAATAAGAAGATACCTCATTGGAAAGAGGGAATAGATAGATTTTTAGAAGAGTATAAAAATATATAAGAATAAAAGGAGAAAAGATGAAAATATATTTAGTAACAGGAGCAGCAGGATTTATAGGAGTAAACTTTGTAAAGTATATGCTTGAGAAGTATGGAAAGGATATACAGATAATAGTTTTGGATAAACTTACTTATGCTGGAAATAAGGATAGTTTAAAAGATGAGATAGCAGAAGGAAAGATAGAGTTTGTAAAGGGAGATATTGGAAATAAGGAGTTAGTAGAAAATATCTTTTCAAGATATGATATAGATTATGTAGTAAACTTTGCTGCTGAATCTCATGTGGATAGAAGCATCTTAGGACCAAGAGTATTTTTAGAGACAAATATCTTAGGAACACAAAATCTATTAGAAGTATCAAAGGATAGTTGGACAATAGGAAAAGATGAAAATGGTTACCCCATCTATAAAGAGGGGAAAAAATATATTCAAATCTCAACTGATGAAGTATATGGTTCATTAAGTAGAGATTACTCTGAAGCTAAAGAGTTGCACTTAGATGAAAGTGTAAAAAAAGTAGTAGAGGGAAGAGATAATCTAAAAACTTATGGAGATAGATTCTTTACAGAGGAAACTTCATTAGACCCAAGATCTCCATACTCATCATCAAAGGCATCAGGAGATATGATAGTAAGAGCCTATGCAGAAACATATAAGCTACCTATCAATATCACAAGATGTTCTAATAACTATGGACCATATCAATTTCCAGAGAAACTAATTCCATTAATTATAAAAAATATATTGGAAGGAAAATCTCTACCAGTATATGGAGATGGAAGTAATGTAAGGGATTGGCTATATGTAAGAGACCATAACAAAGCAGTTGATATGGTAATCAATAGTGGAAGACTGGGAGAAGTTTACAATATTGGTGGATTTAATGAGGAGAAAAATATCAATATAGTAAAACTTACAATAGATACAATAGCAAAAATAATGAGAGAGGAACCAGAGTATAGAAAGGTACTTAAGACAGATATAGAGAATATCAACTATAGTTTAATAACTTATGTACAGGATAGACTTGGGCATGATGCAAGATATGCAATAGACCCAACAAAGATAGCAACAGAATTAGGTTGGTATCCAGAGACACCATTTGATAAGGGGATAGAAAAAACAATTAGATGGTATTTAGATAATCAAGAATGGGTAGAAAATTTAAAATAAATACGAACATAAAAAGAGGTTTATCTTATGATAAATCTCTTTTAAATTAAGATTTTATATGCAAAAATACGAACAAAAAATAAAAAAAATTGATGGTATTATTTTTTTAGTATGAATGATAAAATATATTGGTAAAGAAAAAGAGAGGAGAAAATTATAAATGGATGGAATAAGAGAGATAATAAATTTTGTAAATGATTTATTATGGGGAAAAAATGTTTTAGTAGTTATGCTGATAGGAGCAGCTGTTCTTTTAAGTTTAAGAACGAGATTTATGCAATTTAGATTATTTGGAGATATAGTTAAAATATTAGGAAAAGATGATAAAAATAAAGAGGGAATAAGTTCTCTAGAGGCATTTTTTTTAGGAACTGCGTGTAGAGTAGGTGCTGGAAATATAACTGGAGTAGTAGCAGCTATATCTGTAGGAGGTCCTGGTTCTATATTTTGGATGTGGCTTGTGGCATTACTTGGAGCAGCAACATCTTTTGTAGAATCTTGTCTAGCTGTTATGTATAGAGAAAAGGTTGGAAGAAAAGAGTATAGAGGTGGAACTCCTTGGATAATAGAGAAAAGATTGAATAAAAGATGGCTTGGAGTAATATATGCAATAGCTTCGATTATCTGTTATATAGGTGTTATCCAAGTAATGTCTAACTCTATAACTGAATCAGTAAATAGTGCTTATGGATTAAGTATAAAGCACATAGCAATAGGACTTACAGTAATTGTAGGAGCAATAATTTTTGGAAGAGGAAAGAAAGATACAATAATAGTAGCTTTAAATAAAATAGTTCCAGTGATGGCTATATTATATCTAATGGTTGTTTTATTTGTTATAATAACTAATTTTACATCTATTCCTGGAATGTTAATAAATATTGTACATCAAGCTTTTAGACCTAGTGAGATGATAGGTGGAGGAGTAGGAATAGTTATAATGCAAGGAGTTAGAAGAGGGCTTTTCTCAAATGAAGCTGGAAGTGGAGATTCTAACTATGCAGCAGCAGTGGTAGATATAGATGAGCCAGCTAAACAGGGAATGGTACAGGCTCTTGGAGTATTCGTAGATACTTTAGTAGTATGTAGTGCAACTGCATTTATAATATTACTTGCTGATCAAAATGTATTAGCAGGTACAAGTGGAATGACTATGTTCCAAGAAGCTATAAAAAATCATATTGGTTGGGTTGGAATACCATTTACAATAGTAGTACTTTTCTTTTTCTCACTAAGTACAATACTTGCTGTAACTTTCTATGGAAAAAATGCTATTAACTTTATAACTGAAGCTAAAGAGTTAAGATATCTGTATCATATAATAGTAGTAATAATGGTATATATAGGAGGGATAGAGCAAAATTTCTTTGTTTGGTCATTAGCTGACTTTGGATTAGGAATAATGACAGTGATAAATATTATATGTATTTTACCAATAGCAGGAGAGGCTATTGCTGAATTAAAAAAATATGAAAAGTTATTAAGAAATGAAAAATAATAGATAGTATGAAGAGAGGTTGTTGTAATTTGAGAATTTGCAACAATCTCTTTTTTGTTAAAGAGTAAAATTTATTAAAGTTGACTATTTAAATAAAGAATAATATAATAGTAGTATATTAGAAAAGGAAGTGATATAATGAATATATTAAATAGAGAAGAATTAGAAAATATACTACTAGAAATGAAAGAAAATGGGAAATATGAAGAGTATCATGATATGATTTTGAAGAGCATCAAATAGTATATAAGCTAGAGCCAGATGAGATGATAGCTTTGGCATATAAAAATAATACGATTCCTTTTAAGATGAAAGAATATTATGATTGGCATGAAATGAATCTTTTAATAGAAGAGGATTTAGATTAATAAGAAGGTGGATTACATGAAAGATATAGAGATAGTTGAAAAATGGTTTAAAACATTTTATTCAATAGGAGCAGATGAAAGTGGTGGAGTAACAAGATTAGGTTATACAAAAAATGAAGATGTAATGCATGGAGCTATAAGAAATATAGCTAGAGATTTAGGATTAAAATATTCTAGTGATGAAGTAGGAAATACATATATCTATGAGGAAGATTGGAAAGAGTACTACCTAATAGGTTCTCACTTAGACTCAGTAATTAACGGTGGAAGATATGATGGAGTAGTAGGAGTTGTAGCAGGATTACTTATTTTAAAATGGATAAAAGATAACAAATTAAACATTCCTCTAAAAGTTGTAGCATTTAGATGTGAAGAATCAAGTGCTTTTGGAATAGCAACTGTAGGTAGTGGTCTTATCACTCATAAGCTGGATATCAATAAATTAAAAGAAGTATATAATACAGAGGGAAAATCTTTGTACGAAACATTAAAATTTAAAGGGTATAAACCAGAATGCAGTAAGATAAAAGGAGTAAAGAAATATTTTGAAATTCACATTGAGCAAGGAAGAAGATTAGAGGATAATAATCTAAAAATAGGAATAGTAGATGCTATTGCTAATGCAACAAGATACTGGCTTACAATAGAGGGACGTCAAGATCACTCTGGAGCAGCTCCAATGGGAATGAGAAAGGATGCTTTATGTGCTGGTGCAGAGATTGTACTTCAGTTAGAAAGACTTGCAGGAAGAGAGTCTAAATATAAGAGTGTTGGAACTGTTGGATTTTTACAAAACTATCCAAATGCTTTTAATGTTGTTCCTGGTAAAGTTAGAATGGGAATAGATATAAGAGGAGTTGATTGGGAGAGTATTCAAAGAATAGACAACGAAATTGTTGAATATATAGAAAAACTATGTAAAATAAGAGAGTTAAAATATAATTTAGATTTGGTTGCAAAAGGAAGACCTGTAATCTTAGATGAAAATTTAAAATCAGAGCTTGAAAGTGTAACGCAAAAATTAGGAATTGACTATATGGTAATGAATAGTGGAGCAGGGCATGATGCTATGAAATTTTATGATATAGCTCCAACAGGAATGGTATTTATTCCTTGTAAAGAAGGAATTAGTCATAATATAGCTGAAGAAATTGAGAAAGATGATATTATTTTAGTGAGTAAAATAATATTTGAATATTTAAAAAATAGAATATAAGAGGTAAAATATGACAGAAAAAGAAAAAGCAAGACAAGGGCTTCTATATGATGCTAACTATGATGAAGAACTTTTAGCTGAAAGAGGAAGAGGTAAAGAGTTATGTTTCCAATTTAATCAACTTTCGCCTTTAAAAGAATTAGAACAAAAAGAGATTATAGGAAAACTTTTTGGAAAAACAAAAGAAAATTTTTGTGTAACAGCACCTTTTTATTGTGATTATGGATATAATATAGAGATAGGAGAAAATTTTTATTCAAACCATAATCTAGTAATTCTAGATGGAGCAAAAGTAGAGATAGGTGATAATGTTTTTATAGCACCAAATTGTTGTATAACAACAGCAGGTCATCCTATAAATATAGATGAAAGAAATAGAGGGTTAGAGTATGCTTATCCTATAAAAATAGGTAATAATGTATGGATAGGAGCTGGAGTTAATATTCTTCCAGGAGTTACTATTGGAGATAATGTAACAATTGGAGCTGGAAGTGTAGTAAATAAAAGTATTCCAGCTAATTCAATAGCAGTAGGAAACCCTTGTAAAGTAATAAAAACTATTTTAGATAAAACTAAAGATGTTAATTCCAATTAATGAGGTTATAGCCTAAATAGTAAAAACTTCTAAAATGGGAGGAATTGTGAAAAAAGAACTCGAAAATAAAAAAGGAATAAAAATTCAAGAGGTTCTTACTGGAGAACAAGTTCTTGCTATGTTAACAAGTGCTTTTGATGAAGCTAAATCTAAAAATTTTAATGTGACTATAACTATTGTAGATAAATCTGGACAAAAGTTAGGAGTAATTAGAAGCGAAGATGCAGGAGTTCATACTCTTTCTACTAGTTATAAGAAGGCTTATACTGCAGCTTCACAAAAAAGAACAACTCTTGAAATTTTCACAGGAATAAAAGAAGGAAAAATACCTGAAGATATAAGATATTTAGATGAAAACTTTAGTGTTATGGAGGGTAGAATTCCTATTAAAATCAATGAAACTATTGTTGGTGGAATAGGAGTAGGAGGAGCACACGGTAATGAGGATACCAAAATTGCTATGAAGGCTTTAGAAACACTGAGAAGTTTAATAGAAAATTGAGAATAGGAAAAAGAATTAAATAAAAAAGAAATAAAATAAAAAGGAGAAGATTTAGTTATACTATATTACAATTTTCTCCTTTTTATATATTAAATTATTTTATAAAAGATTTAAAACTTCTTCAATAGATTTACTTCCATATCATATTTGTCTTTGAACCATCTAAAGGAAATATGTTCAATAACTTCAATTTGAATATTACTATTTTCTACAGCTATTCTTTGAGCTGCTTGTACAGTGTCTGGGCACTTAGTACAGCTCAGAGAGATACCAATTTTAATATCAATTGGATTTTTTATATTGAAGATTTTATTTAAAGTATCCTCGCCTATTTTTTGTCCAGGTCCAGCTACATTGTACATAGCCAAGATAAAGGAATTTAGTTCATGTCCACCAGGGATAGTAGCATACTTAATTCCAGAATAATTACCCTCTTTATCTAAAAGAGCTATAACTGGGGCTCTATTAAGTTTGATTTTTTCTTCTAATTGAGGATTATCCCCTAGATTGTAAGATGAGAACTTAAGCTTATCAGAAACAGAGGCAATCTCTTTAACAATCCCCTCCATCTCTAAAGATTTTTCATCGCCATTTTTTATAACTACTAGTTCAATAGGATTATCGAATTTTTTTACAATTTCAGATAATTGCTCTTTAAGATGAGAATCTAAAAATTCTGATTCTTTTTCTTCAACTTTAGAAGTTTTTTCAATATGATTTTCTTCTTTTACAAGATTTAACTTTTCTCTCAATTCAGCTACATATTTCTCAATATTAAAAGCAGCTTCAGCTCCGTCAGACACAGCAGTAACTACCTGTCTTAATTTCTTAGGCCTAATATCTCCAGCAGCAAATATACCTGGAATATTAGTCATCATATCTTCGTTTGTTGGGATAAATCCAAACTTATCAATCTCTATGTGATTTTGGAATAGTTTACTTTGAGGAGCATATCCAACAAAGATAAATATACCAAAGCTCTCTCCTTCAGCTGCTTTAAACTCTGTTATCTCTTTAGTAACATTATTTATAAATTTAGCTTGTCTTAACTGTATATCTCCAGTTGCTTCTAGAATTTCAGTATTAAATTTAACTTCTATTTTTGGATAAGCTAAAACTTTATCAGCAATAGATTTTGCACAAGTAAATTCAGGTTCTCTAGCTATTACAGTAACTTTTCTAGCAAATCTTGTTAAAAATATTGCTTCCTCTGCAGCTGCAAATCCAGCTCCAATTACAAATACATCCATATCTGTAAAGAACTCTCCATCACAAGTTGCACAATAAGCTACACCTCTTCCCTCATACTCCTTTTCTCCAGGGAATCCTAATTTTCTAGGAGAAGCTCCAGTAGCAATAACTACTGATAGAGCTTGATACTCTCCAGATTTAGTTTTTATAATTTTTATATCTTTAGAAAAGTCCATATCAATAACTTCATCTGAAAGAAACTCTACACCAAAATTTAATGCCTGCTGTCTAAGTGTTTCTCCATATTTAGCTCCTGTTGTTTCTAGTATACCTGGATAGTTAACTACTTCATTAGTTACAGTAATCTGACCACCAGGGACACTTTTTTCAATAATAAGTGTATCTAGTTTGGCTCTACCACCATATAGACCTGCTGTTAAACCAGCAGGTCCACCACCTATTACTATCATATCATATAATTTATTCATAGGTTTTCACTTCCAAATCTATTATAGTTTACCTACTAAATCAATAGAAGGTTTTAAAGTTTCTTTTCCAGGTTGCCATTTAGCTGGACAAACCTCTCCATGTTCAGCTACGAATTTAGCTGCTTGTAATTTTCTAAGAAGTTCACTAGCTTCTCTTCCTATTCCCATATCATGTACTTCGTAAGCTACTATTACTCCTTCTGGATTGATTACAAAGCTTCCTCTTAAGGCTAATCCTTCCTCTTCAACTAAAACTTCAAACTCTCTAGAGATTTTTCCAGTAGGGTCTGCTACCATAGGGAATTGAATTTTTTTAATTCTCTCTGATGTATCATGCCAAGCTTTATGTACAAAGTGAGTATCAGTTGAAACTGAGTAAACCTCGCATCCTTCAGCTTTAAATTTTTCATAATGTTCAGCTAAATCCTCTAATTCAGTAGGACATACAAAAGTAAAATCAGCAGGATAAAATACTACTACAGACCATTTTCCTCTTAGATTATCACTTGTAACATTTATAAACTCTCCATTTTGATAAGCTGTTGCTTTAAATTCATTTATTTTTTTACCTATTAATGACATATATTTACCTCCATAATTTTATATTTAAAATATTAAGTGTTAATTATATTTTGATTATAAAATAAAAATGAAAAAAAGTCAAGATAAATTATAAAAAAAATAAATTTGAAATAATTACAATGAAAAAATATTTAATCTCTCTTTTTAAAAAAGAATCTTTGTGATATAATTATTGAAGATACTCTGAAATATAGGGGGAGTAAAATGGAAATAAATAAGGAAACAGAAAAATATAGGAGATATGGAACAATACTTTATTATCTTCTTCAAATAGTAAGAAAAACTCTTAAAGTAAAAGTCATAAAGAACGAAAGTATAGATGAAAAAAATGAGAGTTATATATTTGCATTTTGGCATAATAAATTAGTAGCTTCAACACTATGTTTAGACTATATAGAAAAAAGAGCAGTATTAGCAAGTCCTTCTAAAGATGGAGAGTTAATCTCAGTTCCTTTAGAAAAATTGGGATATCAGATGATAAGAGGTTCATCAGATAAAAATTCTACTTCAAGCTTAATCTCTTTGATAAAATATATGAAAAAGGGATATTGTATAGGGACACCAGTAGATGGACCAAAGGGACCTATATATGAGGTAAAACCAGGTATGATATATCTTGCACAAAAAGGGAAAAAATATATAATCCCAACTGGAACTGCCTATAAGAGTAAATGGGAATTTAAAAAAGCTTGGGATAAGTTTCAATTTCCAAAACCCTTTACAACTATGGTATATATAATGGGGGAACCTGTTGAAGTACCAGCAGATGCAGATATAGATAAATATTGTGAAAAAATAAAAAATGAGTTAAATAGACTTGATAAAGAAGCAGAAAAATATATTTAATGGATATAGAGAGGAGAGATATCGTGAACAAAAATTTTTATGTAACAACACCAATATATTATGTAAATGGAGACCCACATGTAGGAAGTGCTTACACTACAATAGCTGCAGATGTAATGGCTAGATATAAAAGAACAATGGGATATGATGCTTATTTTTTAACTGGAACAGATGAGCATGGACAAAAGGTAGAGGAGACGGCAAAACAAAAGGGATATACTCCACAACAATGGACAGATATAATGGCTCCAAGATTTAAAGAAATGTGGGCTAAATTAGGAATAGAGTATTCAGATTTTATAAGAACAACTGAATCAAGACATAAAGAAGCAGTTAAAAAAATATTAAAGAAAGTATATGAGAATGGAGATATTTACAAGGGAGAATATTCTGGAAAATACTGTGTTTCTTGTGAAACATTTGTACCAGAGAATCAAATAGTAAATGGAAATCATTGTCCAGACTGTGGAAAAGAGTTAAGAGTTGTAAAAGAGGAATCTTACTTTTTTAAGATGTCAAAATATCAAGATGCTCTATTAGAGCATATAGATAAACACCCAGACTTTATATTACCTCGTTCTAGAAGAAATGAAGTAGTTTCATTTATAAAGCAAGGATTACAAGATTTATCGATTTCAAGAAATACTTTTGAATGGGGAATACCTATAGAGTTTGCACCTGGACATATAACTTATGTATGGTTTGATGCTCTTACTAACTATTTAACAGCAGTAGGATATGAAAATAACCCAGAAATGTTTGATAAGTATTGGAATAATGCTGAGGTAATGCATTTATTAGGAAAAGATATAGTTAGATTCCATGCTATAATTTGGCCTTGCATGTTATTATCAGCAGGAGAAAAACTTCCAGATAAAGTAGTAGCTCATGGTTGGTGGACATCTGAGGGAGAAAAGATGTCAAAATCTAAAGGAAATGTTGTAGACCCTATATCTGAGATAGAAAAATATGGAGTAGATGCTTTTAGATATTGTCTAATGAGAGAGGTTCAATTTGGAAATGATGGAGACTACTCTACAAAATCAGTAGTTACAAGAATTAATTCTGATCTTGCTAATGATTTAGGAAACCTATTAAATAGAACATTAGGAATGTATAAAAAATACTTTGGTGGAGTAGTTGTAAATGGAGCTACTAGGGATAAGTATGATGATGAGATAGAAACTTTATGGACAGAGGTAGTAAAAGAAGTAGAGGAGCAAATGAATATAGTTCAGTACTCTAAAGCTCTTGAAGCTATTTGGAAATTTATCTCAAGATTAAATAAGTATATAGATGAAACAGCTCCATGGACATTAGCTAAAGATGAAGCTAATAGAGATAGACTTGCTGTTGTAATGAATCATTTAGTAGATGGACTATATAAAGCAGCTGTTATGGTTTATCCATATATGCCAACATCAGCTCAAAAAATTTGGAATCAATTGGGAGAAACTAGGGATATCCATACAGCAAAAGTTGAAGAGGTAATGGGATGGAACCTATTAAGAGAGGGACATGTATTAGGAAATGCTGAGCCAATATTCCCAAGATTAGATTTAGAAGCATTAGAAGTTCCTAAAAAAGATCCTATGCAAGTGAATGAAGATTTAGAAGTAGAAAATCCTATTGATATAACAGATTTTGATAAGGTAAATATTCAAGTTGTAGAGATTTTAGAAGCTGGAAAAGTAAAGGGAGCAGATAAGCTTTTAAAATTTAAAGTAAGTGTTGGAGATCATGTAAGACAAATTCTTTCTGGAATAGCTAAATACTATCCAGAGCCAGAAAAATTAGTTGGTAAAAAAGTTTTAGCTATCACTAACTTAAAACCTAGAAAGATGAGAGGAGAAATCTCTCAAGGAATGCTTTTAAGTACAGAAGATAAAAATGGACTAAGACTTGTAGAGGTAAATACAGAAGTAGAAAATGGTTCTAAAGCAAAATAGTTTATAAGGAGAGATAGTATGAGAAAAGTAACAAAGGCAGTAATACCTGCTGCAGGACTAGGGACTAGAGTATTACCAGCAACTAAGGCACAACCTAAAGAGATGCTTGTTATTGTTGATAAACCATCTCTTCAATATATAGTAGAGGAGCTAGTAGAGTCTGGAATAAAGGATATTATAATAGTTACTGGAAGAAATAAAAACTCTATCGAAGACCATTTTGATTACTCTTATGAGTTAGAAAATACTTTAACAAAAGATGGAAAAAAAGAGTTATTAGAAAAGGTTGAAAAAATATCTTCAATGGCAAATATTTGCTATGTAAGACAAAATCATCCAAAAGGATTAGGACATGCTATACTTAAAGCTAAACCATTTGTAGGAGATGAGCCATTTGTAATAGCTTTAGGAGATGATATAGTATATAATCCTGAGGCACCAGTAGCTAAACAACTTATAGAGAAATATGAAAAATATGGAAGTAGTATAGTAGGTTGTCAAGAGGTAAAAGCTGAAGATGTATCTAAGTATGGTATAGTAAAACCAACTAAAAATCTTGATGACAAAACTGTAGAGATGGATGACTTTATAGAAAAACCAGCTATGGAAGAAGCACCATCAAGACTTGCTTGTCTTGGAAGATATCTACTTACTCCAAAAATCTTTGAATATCTTGAAAAGGAAAAGCCAGGAAAAGGTGGAGAGATTCAACTTACTGATGCTATATTAGATATGTTAAAAGATGGAGAAAAAGTAATAGCTTACGAATTTGATGGTAAGAGATATGATATCGGAAATAAGTTTGGATTACTTAAAGCAAATATAGAGTTTGGACTTAGAAATGAAGAGACAAGAGATGAGTTATTAAATTATTTAAAGAATGACTTAGAGTTATAATGGTAAGAATAACAAATCAAGAATAATGGAGATTGAATTTAAAATAATTCAAGAATAACTTTCGTTCAAAGAATAAAGAGCAAGTATGGCTTAGCTTACTAAAAACATAAAACTCGTTTCACTCAAACAGTTATGTTTTTTAGCGTTCGCTTTCGCTGACTTGCTCTATTTATTCTTCTCAATCTTCGTTATTCTTGAGATTTTAAAACATCAGGGGGAATTTTATGAATGCTAAATTGAGAAATATTACTGCTATGTTAATCTTTGGAACAATAGGATTATTTGTAAAAAATATAGAGTTGTCTTCAAGTGAAATTGCTTTAACAAGAGGATTTATAGGTGGAGTTACACTGATTTTAGCTACAATTTTTTTAAAGAAAAAGATATCCTTTGAGGCAATAAAAAATAATTTATATCTACTAATTTTTTCAGGATTAGCTGTGGGACTTAACTGGATATTTTTATTCCAAGGGTATAAATACACATCTATTTCAAATGCTACTTTGAGCTATTATTTTGCACCAGTATTTGTAACAATATTAGCTCCATTTATACTAAAGGAAAAATTAACATTATCAAAATTTTTATGTGTTTTAATGGCTTTGGTAGGAATGTTTTGTATAGTAGGAGTAGATGGAATAAATGGTGGAAGTGATTTAATAGGAATAGTCTATGGATTATTAGCAGCAGGATTTTATGCTAGTGTAATCCTGATGAATAAATTTTTAAAAGGGATAGATAGTATAGAGATAACAGTAATTCAACTTATTTCTGCTACAATTACATTGTTACCATATGTTTTATATGTAGAAGGTTTTGGAATTTTAAGTGTTTCTTCAGTTTCTATACCATATATTTTAATTTTAGGAATTGTTCATACTGGAATAGCATACCTACTTTATTTTTCATCGCTTCAAGGATTGAAAGGACAAACAATAGCAGTACTTAGTTATATAGACCCTGTATTTGCTATTATTATATCAGCAGTTATTTTAAAGGAACAATTGGGATTTTTACAGATAATTGGTGGAGTTTTGATACTTGGATCAAGTTTTTTAAGTGAATTTTTAAATAGAAAATAAAGGAGAGAGTATGAGAGTATTATTTATAGGGAATAGTCACACTTATTTTAATGATATGCCACATATTTTCAAGCAGGTATGTCAAGAAAATAACATTGATATGGAAGTTACAATGTTAGCTAGAGGGTATAAGGGACTTGATTATCATTGTAAAGAGCCACAGACGAGATTTAATATTTTGTATGGAAATTATGATATTGTAGTGTTACAACATTTACAAAGTGGTTTTGATAAAGAGGTATTACATAATTCTACTAAAAAGTTAAAAGAGTGGATAAATATTTCTGGAGCTAAGCCAATACTCTATATGACATGGACTTTAAAAGATGAGAGAGATAAACAATTGGAATTAACAGAAGGATATAAAGAGGTGGGAGAGAAACTAGGAATAGAAGTAGCTCCTGTAGGAGAGGTATGGTGGAGATATTTTGATAAATATCCTGAGGACATACTTTATTTTAAAGATGATAAACATGCTTCTCCTCTTGGTTCAACTTTGGCAGCTTACACTATTTTTAATGTTATATTTAAGAAAAAAGCTAATACTGAAGATGAAATTTGTAAGAGAATAAATGAGATGATATAGAAAAAGAGGATTAAGTTATTGTAATTTAAAACTTTACAATAGCTCAATCCTTTCTTTTATTTTACTCTCTTACTTGTCCATTACCAGTTATTACATACTTAGTAGTAGTAAGCTCTTTTAATCCCATAGGTCCTCTAGCGTGAAGTTTTTGTGTACTGATACCTATCTCAGCACCAAAACCAAATTGTCCACCATCTGTAAATCTAGTAGAAGCGTTTACATAAACAGCAGCAGCATCTACTTCATTTAAAAATCTTTGGGCATTAGAGTAGTTTTCAGTAACTATACATTCAGAATGTTTAGTACCATATTTAGTAATGTGCTTTATAACCTCATCTAAATTCTCTACAACTTTAATAGCTACAATATAATCTTCATATTCAGTAGCCCAGTCCTCTTCAGTAGCAGGAACAGAATTTGGTATATATTTTCTAGTGATTTCGTCTCCTCTTATCTCTACATTTCTCTTGATAAGCTCCTCTCCAAGTTGAGGTAGAATATCTTTAGCACAATTTTTATGGATAAGAAGAGTTTCTACTGCGTTACAAACTCCAGGTCTTTGAGTTTTAGCGTTGATGATAATATTGATGGCCTTAGGTATATCTCCACTCTCATCTACAAATATATGACAGTTTCCTATTCCTGTTTGAATACAAGGGATAGTAGAATTTTCTATAACTGTATTGATAAGTCTAGCACTTCCTCTAGGAATTAATACATCTATATATTGATGAGCTTTCATTAATTTATTAGCTGTATCGTGGCTAGTATCCTTTAAAATTTGTACAGCATTTTCATTGATACCACACTCTTTTAAAACCTCTTTAAAAACTTTTACAATAGCTATGTTAGTATTTATAGCCTCTTTTCCACCTCTTAAGATAACAGCATTTCCACTTTTTAAGCAAAGTCCAAAAGCATCAGCTGTAACATTAGGACGAGATTCAAATATGATAGCTACCACTCCTAATGGAACTCTTTTTTGTTGAATAATTAGTCCATTAGGTAGAGTTTTACCATATGTAAACTCTCCAACTGGGTCATTTAATGAGGCAATTTGTCTAAGCCCATCTGCCATATCCTCTATTCTTTTCTCTGTAAGAGTAAGTCTATCAATAAAAGCTTTCTTTACACCAGAATTGATAGCATTCTCTACATCTTTTTTATTGATTTCTAAAATATTATTACAGTTATCTAAAAGTGCTTGAGCAGATTTTAAAAGTATTTCATTTTTTACCTTTGTAGATAGTTGAGCTATCTGTATCTCTGCTTCCTTAGCAGCAGTACCAAGTTTTTCAATATATTCCATAATTTCCTCCTATTTTCCATTTCCAAAGATAGTTCCAATATCTTCTCCATTGATAAGTTCCTCAATAAATGAAGGGTTAGAACCATCTAATATAGCCATCATTACTCCACCAGCATAACACTCTCTAGCAGCTAGAAGTTTAGTTTCCATTCCACCTACACTAAACTCACTTCCTTTTTCTCCACCCATAGCAAGTATCTCATCAGTTACCTTTTCTACATAAGGGATTCTTTTTGCTTCAGGGTGTGTCTTAGGATTAGCATCATATAGAGCATCTATATCTGTAAGGATTACTAATAAGTCAGCTTTTAAAAGAGAAGCAACACTTGCTGATAATCTATCGTTGTCACTGAACTCTATTTCAAAAGTAGATATAGTATCGTTGGCGTTGATAATAGGAATAACTCCAAAATCAAGTAGAGTTTCTAAAGTATTATTAGTATTAGTTTTTCTCTCTCCCTCTTTGAAATCATCTTTAGTAAGAAGGATTTGAGCAACTCTTTGATTATATTCTCCCATAAAGTTTTTATAGATATGCATAAGTTCAGCTTGTCCTACTGCAGCAGCTGCTTGTTTCTCTCTAGTAAGAGTAGGTCTTTTTTCAAAGTTTAAGCTTTTTGACCCCACTCCAATAGCTCCAGAAGTTACAAGAATAACATCTCTTCCTTGGTTTCTTAAATCAGCTAATATCCAAGCTAGTCTATTCATCAAGTTAAAATTTAAGTTTCCATTGGGGTATGTAAGAGTAGAAGTTCCTACTTTTATTACAATTCTTTTTGAATTTTTAATCTGTTCTCTAATCTCTTTATTCATTATTACTCACCTTAAAAATATTTATAATATATATTATACATATAAAATTATTTTTTTAATATCTTTTTTTGAAAAAAATAGATTT
>OGJK01001396.1_pt1 | contig 22163 bp, 17 predicted proteins | sample 1571961 | NCBI WGS metagenome assembly OGJK01 (sample SAMEA2582120, study PRJEB24529) | metagenome | biome: Human gut stool | place: China | collected 2011 | reverse complement strand
CGTTTTACTTTGCGACATATTGTCATCTATGCCTCCTTAAATGAAAGAGCCCTATTCCTGTTCTTAGTTTTAACTGGATACAAATCCTGATATTGTCTCACACCGAAAGAATGCTCTCTACTTTATACCATCATCACTTTTACCAAGGCAGCGTGTTCTTGAACAGCACATCCTTGATGTCCTTCTCGTGGTCGTAAAAGAAGCGGGCAACGATGGACGAGAGAATAGCAGAGGTCGGCAACTTCTCGTCACCGGCATACTTCAATCGGTCCAACACATTCTTCAACGTCTCATCAATATAGATCGTTGCCAACTTACCACCGCCGACTTTATAGTCATGTGCCAAGTCGAGGAAGAGTTGCCAAGAGTCCTTGCTGTCATCACGTGTCACGTGATACTCACGCTCAGCGCTGGCCTCACTCTTCGGACGACGGCCACGGCGTGACTGAACATCTTCCATATTTGTCACACCTTGTAAGTATGCGTTAGACGCAGAGCGTGATGGCTGCGCACCATTGCGGACATTGGCCGGGCGAATCACACTATTGCGCTGAGAAGGCTGTTCCACAGGCTGGCGGTCCTGATAGTGGCGGTCATCATGTACGGCGACAGGCTCTGCCTCACGGTCCGTACGTTCCTCTGTCTCTTGATAACCGCTTTGCTCAGCGTCAGAGGCAGATGGAGTGGGGGAGCCTGGGCGCTCCTCCTCTACATTGTCCTGTCCATTTTCCTGCTGAGTCGTGTCTACACTATCCCCATGTTCAGCGCGGAGCTCTTCTCTACTCTCTTCTGTCTGCTCTTCACGCTGTTCCTCAGATTGTTCTTCACGACTATTTTGATTCGGCTGTGCTCCACTTTGGAGACCTTTTACAAGATCAGAGATGCTGCCGGGAAGCAAAACTGATGTTTTTTTCTTAGCCATATTATATCTTTATATATATATTTGTTTAAACTTATAATCTTATAATTAAATGTATAATATGAATATATAAATAGATAAAGCTATTGCAATCTATAGATAAGCATCTTGTTAATAAGAAGTTACACTATATCATAAGTGCTCATATATAAATATATAAAAGAATACCATAAAGATATAGATAATTCTATATATAACAATATACTTTATCTCATACATAAATATATATTTAATTATAACTTATCATCAATCTTTGATTCTACGGATCATAAACTCAAAAGCAGGACGGACAGCATCACGCTGAGAGGGTGAGATCTCAAACGTGTTGATACGCTTCAATGCGGCACGGGCAGTAATTCGCGGTGTCACAGCACCCAACTGTTTGAATATCGCATCGGTCTGCTTCCACATCTTCAACTCATCTGTCGTTCCGATACGCACATCAATACGGTTAGGTACAAAAAAGAGTTTGGCATGCATCTCTGGTGTGAGTTTGCGGAGCGCATTGATCACTTGTACGAACATACCAGTGGAGTCGAGGGTCTTTTCCTCATACTCATAAGGACAGATGATATAGTCGGCATTAGTGAACATCGGTACAAGCCCGTCCTCAGAGACATTACCAGGAGAATCAAAAAGCACATATCCCTCAGTCTGGGACGCTGAATCCATGAGCTGCTGCATGGTTTCCGGGTCAGCCACATCGAAGTCCTGCACATTGTAGGGCTCCTCTGAAGTCAGATAGAGTTCTTTGTCCTTCTTGCGCTGCATCATAATGGTTTTCTGCAAGTCAGTATCGATGATACATACATCCTGCTTTTTCCAAGCCAGGTAGTTGGCGAAGAGAATACAGAGGGTAGACTTACCGACGCCACCTTTCTGATTTGCGAAAACTATTTTTTTATTCTTCATATCTATCTTTTCGATTATCAATCCAAAAACATATATAAATAGTTGAGTATGGAAAGAAATGAAAATATAAACCTATACGTATATAAGTAAATAAAGACATAACTAAGCATCCACTAATTTACAGTTGCAAATATAAGCATAAAAAACGATATAGGCAAATATATCTAAAGTTTTTAATACTTTTAAATATAAGAATTAAGGAATACAGAAATAAAGAAATTTATAGATAAAGATATAGATATGTATTAATACATAATATAAAGGAGTGAACAAATTAATATATCTACATATGGATATATATATGAATAAAAGCACACATAGATAAACTTAGACACAAAAGTATACTTGTAGCAATAAATATTTATATAAGTATAGATCATATAAATATATAAATATATAAATAAACAAACCGAATAAAAAACTAAGCAATATATACGAAAAAAGGAAATTAGAAGAATACCGATGAAATCAGGTATTATATAATGGTAATGGGATAATATATATAATAATAAAAAAATCTGGATATAAACATATATATAAGGATTTATAGGTTTACAATAATATATATAGATATAAACAAGTACACAAATTAAGAAAATAATAATTGTTTATATATAGATAGTTAAATATAGAAAGATATAAGATTAAACATATAAAACAATATAAAATGATATATATAATAATGTATAGATCTAATAATGTATAATTTTATAGATAGATAGATAGATAGATAGATAGATAGATAGATAAAGATGGGGTAATATATAGGTGGATAAACAAATATGCAAATAGATAAATATCTGTATAGATAAAAATATGAAGCGAAAAATAAACAAACGGATAAACATATATAAAAGTAAACAAACGGATGTATATCAAAGAAGAAAAAATATTTTTAAACCGTCAAGAGGGTAGACAATCATTAGAAATCTTTTAATATCATTGATTAGTAGAGCGCTGCATACGTTTTATTATCAGATAGTTACGTAGATGTTTGGCGACATATTAGTAAGGTAGTGCGACATATTAGTAAGGTTGCTGCGACATATTAGTAGGGTCTCTGCGACATATTAGTAACATGTCTGCAACGTCTGCGACATATAGGGAGACTGTCTGCGACATATAGGGAATATCTTTCTGTTGTTGTGACCTTTGTTTTACGATATTGTCATAATATGTCTTTAATTTCTTTCTCCTTTTACTTCTTTGTCTCTATACTACGATCTTTATTGATGTTTATAATATACTGATATTGTTTATTTTATCTTACCTTTGCGACAAATTAGTAAGGTTTTGATTCACTATCTCTCAAGTTTATGGCGACAAATTAGTAGGTTGCTGATTATATTTTACAATTCTAATGTTTTGAATTTTGCGCTTCTTTTCGCCCGGATGGTCGTGTGCTTCATTTTATTCGATTCTCAGAGCGGTTTTTCCTTTGCTTCCCCCTTTATTTACTGGGCTTGACGAGCAAAAATAGGGCACTTCTTTTTTTGCGTTTTAGAAGCGAATTGGGCTTAAAACGGTGGTTTTCTGCTTTATCTTTAGATCAAGCATACCATTTTTCAATCGTGAAATCATGAAACAATGACGTGTGTTCTATTGCTTCGAGAAAGTTGACTCTGTATGGTTGGAGGATTAGATCTCGCAAAAGAAGGTGACAAGAAAGGGAACACTGAAGCTGCAAGGAGAAGAATCAAGGATAGAAACGGAAAAGGTTCATTCGTCAGACTGATGGCGAATGAACCTCATTGGGGGATAGCGATACTCCTCGTTGTGGGACAGTCTGCTATCCTTTGCTATTTCTATGTTTACTCTCTACGTAACCAGCAATAGCTCTTTTGTTAACCGTGATTCTATTTTCTGCTCTTCCACAACTTAGTCATATCCTCGAGCGTCTTACCTTTAGTCTCAGGTACGAGACGCCAGACAAAGAGAGCGGCGAGGATACACATCAGACCGTAGAAGCCGTAGGTGAACCAATGACCGAAGTTGTCGCCGGCATGCAGGTGCATGTTGAACATCGGTACGAACGTAGAGCTTACCAGGAAGTTGAAGATCCACTGGAAGGCTACAGCGATGGCTACTGCCGCACCGCGAATGGTGTTGGGGAAGATCTCGGCGATGAGTACCCAGCAGATCGGACCCCACGAAAACATGAAGCTGGCGGAGTAGACCATGATGCTCACCATCGTGACGATGCTCAGCGGGGCGTTGCCGAAGGTGATTGCCACACCAAAGGCACCGATAGCCATGCCGATGGACCCCCAGATGAGCAGAGGTTTGCGCCCCACCTTCTCTACGGTGAACACGGCGACGAGGGTGAACGAGATGTTGACAATGCCCATGATCACAGTCTGTACCATCGGGCTCTGCATACCCATATCCTGGAAGATGCGCGGCGCATAGTAGAGCACGGCGTTGATGCCGACGATCTGCTGGAACACGCTGAGCATGATGCCTACGAAGATACACATCCAGCCGTAGGTCAGCAGGCGCTCTGTCCTTGTGGTGATGGTGGCTTTGATATCTGTCAGAATCGTCCGTGCCTCGGCGCTACCGTTGATGTGGCTAAGAATGGACAGTGCCTTCTGGTCCTGTCCGACCATGACGAGATAGCGTGGCGTCTCGGGCACGAAGCAGATCAGCAGGGCGAAGAGGCCGGCGGGCACCATCTCGCTGCCGAACATATATCTCCATCCTGTGGTGATCGTCCACTGTGCGTCGGCCATGTTGGCAATGGCTCCGGCAGCGTCGTAGACGGGGTTGGCATGAGAGCCGAGGATGAGGAAGTTGACAAAGTATACCACGAGCTGGCCGAAGATGATGGCGAACTGGTTCCAGCTGACCAGCATGCCACGGATGCGCGAGGGTGCCACCTCACCGATATACATCGGGCAAATAGCTGAAGCCATACCCACGCCGATGCCGCCGAGCACGCGGTAAAGGTTAAAGACCACGAGCAGTGTCCATGTCGGTTTGCCGTAGGGCAGGAGTCCGAACGTCTCCGGCGTCATCGAGCCCCATGCCGAGAGGAAGAAGCAGATGCCGGCGAAGATCAGCGAGCGCTTGCGGCCGAAGCGGGAGGCGAAGAGTCCGGACAGTCCGGAACCGATGATGCAGCCGATGAGCGCGCTGGAGGATGTGAAGCCGTGAAGAAAGTCGTTGTACTCAAAGTCCCTGGCGCCCTTGAAGAAAGCTTGGAGACCTTTCTCGGCTCCACTGATCACGGCGGTGTCATAGCCGAAGAGCAGTCCGCCGAGCACCGCCACCATGACGATGCTGATGAGGTAGGTGCGGCTACCCCCTTGTTGCGATTGTTTTTCCATTACTTAGGTTTGCTTAGTTATTTGTTTTATGTTTCTTTGGTGCAAAGATACACTTTTTGCCGCAGATATGCTTTACCGTATGTTACTTAATTACGTATCAAATGTTTCAAATATGCATGAGCAGCCTCACCCCCAGCCCCTCTCCCTTTGGAGAGGGGGTGAGAGGGTGAGGCTGCTGGTGAGGAGTGAGGCTGTTTCTTAAAATCCCCAAAAAGACCTTAAGGAAAACAAGAACAATATAGTAGCAAAACAGGAGAGTAATAGGTCTAAACGATTGATATAGGTCAAATAAGAGGAGCTTGCTTAATCTGCACATTTAAGCGTTTTCGTGCAAAAGAGTGTGAACGGCTATTTTCAATTCTCGATTATTTTTCTTATTTTTGTATCAGAATTAAAAACCCAGTGGCTCTTTTGATGCAACTTGCATGGTTTAGAGGAGCCGGAGATACAAAACGACAATTCTTCAACACTATATATAAATAAGGAGAAACATACATGCAGATAAAGAAACTCGTAACCATCGCTTCCATGTTTGTGGCTTTTGCAGTCACTCCAGTCTTTGCCGGCTCCGGCACACCGGAAAACAGTTCCGCCAACAATGAGGAGATGATTCCTTATATCCTGCCCGACGAGATGGACCACTCTGAGCTGGAAGCTTTGTTCAACGTTACGGGTTCTCAGATCATCAAGAAGGCCAAGGACTATATCGGTCGGCCTTATCGTCGTGGCTGCATGGGACCATACGCTTTCGACTGTTCCGGTTTCACCAGTTTTGTCTATCAGTCACTCAACATCCGTCTCGGCCGTAGCAGCCGCGACCAATGGCGTGAGGGACTGGCCATCAACGACCGCGACGACGTGCATGTAGGCGACCTGGTGTTCTTTGGCTCTTCCGCTCGCATCAATCATGTCGGCATTGTGGCTGAAGTGGAGGGCAATGGAGATTTCAAGTTCATTCACGCCTCTTGCTCCAACGGCATCACGATCTCTGATATCAACGAGAACTACTACGACAATAGATATCAGGGAGCAAGAAGAATACTGAATAATTAGGGGTTCGGGGGGGGGAGGCTTCTACAGATCATCGAAGTTCACCTCCACCTTCACGGGCGTGATCTTCACGGTCTTCGCTTTCCACTGCTTAGCCTTTTGTTGCGAAGCGGGAGAGAGGTGACCTTTTACCGCCTGCTCGATCATCAGTGCGGCGAGAGGGGCGGCAAGGTCAGCACCGAAGCCACCGTTCTCGACATACACGCTGATGGCCACCTTCGGGTTCTCCATCGGCGCGAAGCCCATGAAGATAGAGTGGTCCTTTCCCTCGTTCTCTGCTGTCCCCGTCTTCCCGCATATCTTATAGAGTGGTGTGTTGATGCTTGCCGCAGTGCCACTGGCCACGGCAGCGCACATGCCGAGGATCACCGTGTGGAGGGCTTCACGTGAGGCCAGCCCTTGGTGATGCTCAGTGTATTGCTTGTTTTCTTCTGCCGTGGTGTGGATATGTGGCGTGACGTACCATCCTCTGTTGGCGATCATCGCGGCGAGGTTGCAGAGTTGGAGTGGGGTGGTGGTGACCTCACCTTGTCCCATGCCTACCCACATGATCGTCGTGCCGTCCCAGTTGCCGTGGCGACGGCACAGGTATGCCGAGTCGGGGATGCAGCCACCAGCCTCGTCGGGGATGTCTACGCCGAGGGGATGTCCGAGACCAAAGCTGTGCATGTAGCGAGCCCAGCGGTTGATGGCGCGGTATTTGGTGAGATAAGCCGTGCGGTTGTCGATCATCTCCTGAAAAGCCTTACAGAAATAGGAGTTGCAGCTCTGTCCGATGGCTTGTACCAAAGCGAGAGGCGCACGGTGGGGATGGCAGCCGATGTGGAAACGGTTGTAGTAGAATCCGCGGTGGCAGGGGTAGGTCTTTTCGGGAGTCAGCGTCCCTTCGGTGAGCATCTCCAGTGCCTGTGCGGTCTTGAAGGTAGAGCCGGGAGAGTACGTCTTGGAGATGGCGCGGTTCACACCGTCGTCGACTTTGTCGTGGCTATAGAGACAGAGGATGCGACCTGTTGCCGGTTCTATGGCCACGATGCTTCCCTGCTTGCCTTGCAGCAGCTGACCGGCCAGGCGCTGGAGAGCCGGGTTGAGAGTGAGCGCGGTGGTGTCGGTGAGTCCGATGACACCTTTATGGTTATTGTCGTTGTTGGCGGCGAGGATGAGTTGGGGACACAGTACCCATGCTATCATCACCATGCAAATCCATGTTTTGATCCTTTTCATTATTTTTTTGTGAATAATAAGTGCAAAGGTAGTACAAACGAAAGGAATGACAAAGAAAAGCTTTGAAGATTTTAATTAGCAGAAGGGACAGATCAGTAGTAAGACAGAGTAGTCGGATGTTTTTTAGACAGAAAGACATAAAAGACATATTTTTAATATGACAGGGTAACAGCATTCTTTTGTTATACCATACTTCCGCGTAAGTCCTCCTCGAGGACATCGCCCTGTCCCCGATTTACTCCCGGGTCGCTCGCTTTTGTGAGACTTCACCGTCATAGCAGTTCTACGCCCCGGATATGATCGTAGAGTGTCTCTTTTAGGGTCATAAAAGCCTTACTCCCTATGGGGAAGAGACTGTAATTTTGTTTATAAAACTGACAAAAAACGGGCATTTTCCTGACGATTTTCTGAACGGAAGTGTATGTTGCCCTCAATTTTGCGAATTTTAGAGGGTTTTGTGTAAAGTATTGGAAAATAGGTAGTTATGAATATAGAGCGAAATTCGACATCACTATATAGGTACTTTTGTGTGAAAAACCATGTAGGACTACTCCTCAGAAAGCCTTTCTGATGCTCTCATCACGCCTTTCTGATGTGGTCAGAAAGGCACTTTGACCAGGTCAGAAAGCCTTTCTGATAGCATCAGAAAGGTACTTTGACAGCGTCACCGCTATTTTTTGTCGCTCTCACTCCATCTTTTTCTCATTTATCCCAAAGATGTCTCTCCAGATTGTCTGCCCGCGGCGATGTAGTTTTGTCAATGTATTTCGAATAAAAAAGAGCCTATAGCCATTCCCTAACCCTCCGGCCCTTATGCGACAGCCTCACCCGCAGAGCATACTACTCCCCTCTCCTTTGGAGAGGGGGTGGGGGTGAGGCCGGAGAGTGGGTGAGGTTGGTGAAACTTCTATCCGTTGAGCCAGTTCTCTACGATCTTACTGCCCATCGGGGTGAGTACGCTCTCGGGGTGGAACTGGATGCCGTGGATGTTGTAGTGGCGGTGGCGCAGTCCCATGATCTGTCCGTCGTCGCTGACAGCGGTGACCTCAAGAGAGGCAGGGAACTCCGTGCGGCTGACCACCCAACTATGGTAGCGGCCCATGAGCAGACGTTTGGGCAGTCCGTCGAAGATCGGATCGTTGGCGAACTGCGTACCCTCGGTGGCTACACCATGATATACTTCACTGAGGTTCTCAAGCTTTGCGCCGAAGACCTCGCCGATGGCCTGATGACCGAGACATACGCCGAGCATGGGCTTGCGGCCGGCATAGGTCTTGATGACGTCAAGGAGCAGGCCTGCCTCACTGGGTATGCCCGGACCGGGACTGAGCATGATCTTGTCGAAGGGCTCTAACTGACCGAGTGTGAACTGGTCGTTGCGGTAGACCTCCACCTCGGCACCTAATTGCTTCACCAGATGAGCGAGGTTGTACGTGAAACTGTCGTAATTGTCTATGATAACGATTTTCATATCATTCTTATGTTCTCAAATTCTTAAATTCTTGATAGAATAAGTACCTTCTGATGCTTATTCCTTCTTTGAATCTATGATTTCCTTTTGTCTTATAGCTTCTCAGCAATCTTGATGGCCTTGACAAGGGCGCCGAGCTTGTTGTTGCTCTCGTTGAGCTCATAGGCGTCGTTGCTCTTGGCCACCACGCCGCTGCCGGCCTGGAACCACAACTCGCCACCACGACTGATGAACGTGCGGATGACGATGGCCTGGTTGAGATTGCCGTTGAGACCGATGAAACCGATGCATCCGCCGTAGGCGCCACGGTTGTGGGGCTCCATCTCGCTGATGAGCTGCATGGCACGCACCTTAGGTGCACCCGAGAGCGTACCGGCGGGGAAGGTGTCGAAGAACGCTTTGATGTGGTTCGCGCCCTTGTTGAGCTTACCGCTGACGCGGCTGACGAGGTGGATGACGTGGCTGTAGAACTGCATGTCTTTGTAGAAGTCCACCTTCACGTCGTGGCAGTTGCGGCTCAGGTCGTTGCGGGCCAGGTCCACGAGCATCACGTGCTCAGCGTTTTCCTTCGGATCGTTGCGCAGGAACTCAGCGGCCTTGCGGTCCTGCTCGGCGTTGCCCGTGCGCTTGGTGGTACCGGCGATGGGATCGATATAAGCCGTGTCGCCCTCAATGCGGTTGTGGGTCTCAGGGCTGGAGCCGAAGATGCGGAAGCCGCCGAAGTCGAAATAGAAGAGGTAGGGCGACGGGTTGATGGAGCGCAGGGCGCGGTAGAGCTTGAAGTCATCACCCTCGTAGCGCTGGACAAAGCGGCGCGAGATGACGATCTGGAAGACGTCGCCACGCAGGCAGTGCTTGACACAGCGGCGGATGTTGGCCTTGTGCTCCTCGTCAGTGAGCGTGGAGGTAGCCTCGCCGACGGGGTGGAAGCTATAAGGCTTCACGCTCGCCTTGTTCACCGCACGCTGCAGGCCGGCGAGCTGACGGTCGCCGTCGTCGCTGTTCTTGGCCAAGGTGATGAACGTCATCGTATTGTTGAAATGGTCGAAGACGATGAGGTCGCGATAGAGGATATAGTAGATGTCGGGTGCGTCGTTCTTCGCCATCGTCGTGTCCTTGACCTCGATGTTCTCGAAGTAGCGCACGGCGTTGAAGGCCGTGTAGCCGTAAAGGCCGCAGAAGTTTGCGCCTTCACCCTCGATATGGAAGCGATGGATGAAGGTGTCGAAGTCTTTGACGATGGCCAGCTTGCAGGCTTCTCCCTTGCCGGGACCCGTGGCGGGCAACTCATGTACCCCGGTAGTGCCGTCGGGCAGCGTAATGATCGTCTTGCCATGGCTGACGGCAATAGAGGCGATCGGGTTGATGCCGATAAACGACCGTGCGTTTTCCGATCCGTGATAGTCCGAGCTCTCCATCAGCGCACTCTGTGGGTAGATGTCGCGCAGCCGCATGTATACGGCTACGGGTGTATAGAGGTCGGCGAGAATCTGTTTAGAATAAGCGTGATAATCAGCCTCACCCCCTTGCCCCTCTCCAAAGGCGAGGGGAGTAGAATGCTCTGCGGGCGATGGGTGCTCCTCTATTTGCTTTCGTTCTTTGTCTTCCATATTTCTTATCTTTGTTATTCAGTTTTATATTACTTTGTTCTTTACCTTCTAAAATTCCTGGTTGATTCATCACATCACTCCCTTCTCTTTTGGAGAGAGGTCAGGGGGTGAGGCTCTTGTTGTTGTTTATCAAACATTTCACTCCCCTCTCCCTTGGAGAGGGGTCAGGGGGTGAGGCTTCTAAAACTTTCCATATTCTTTCGCCATGTCTTTGTGAGTGAGATAAGTGTTCATGTCCTTGTCGCCACGTCCGCTGACGGTGAGCACCACCACGTCGGAGGGCTTGAAGGACAACTTGCGGAGGGCAGCAACAGCGTGTGCGCTCTCAATGGCGGGGATGATGCCCTCGGTGCGCGTGAGCTCATAACCGGCATAGATTGCCTCGTCGTCGTTGATGGCGAGCACCTTTTCGCGTCCCTGCCGGGCGAGATAGGCATGCATGGGACCAATGCCCGGGTAGTCGAGACCGGCAGAGATGGTAAACGCCTCCTTGATCTGACCGTCGTCGGTCTGCATCACCAGTGTGCGTGCACCGTGGATGATGCCCTCCGTGCCACAGTGCATGGTGGCAGCGGTGTAGCCGGTGTCGATGCCGTGACCGCCTGCTTCGGCGAGCACAATCTTCACGCGGTCGTTGTCGACATAGTGATAGATGGTACCGGCGGCGTTGCTGCCACCACCTACGCAGGCGATGAGATAGTCGGGATAGTCGCGTCCTGTCTTCTCTTTGAGCTGCCACTTGATCTCTTCGCTGATCACGCTCTGCATCTTCGTCACGATGTCGGGGTAGGGGTGCGGGCCCATCGTGGAACCAACGAGGTAGAAGGTATCCTCGGGATGGCAGCACCAGTCGCGGATCGCTTCCGAGCAGGCGTCGGAGAGTGTCATGTTTCCGGTGGTCACCGGATGCACCTTTGCGCCGAGCATCTTCATGCGCTCCACGTTGGGATGCTGTCGCTCCACGTCGGTCTTACCCATGAAGATCTCGCAGTCCATGCCGAAGAGTGCGCAGACCGTGGCTGTTGCCACGCCGTGCTGACCGGCGCCGGTCTCAGCGATGATGCGGGTCTTACCCATCTTACGGGCGAGGAGTATCTGTCCGATGGCGTTGTTGATCTTGTGTGCTCCCGTGTGGTTGAGGTCCTCACGCTTGAGATAGAGCCGGCAGCCATAGCGCTCACTCATGCGCTTGGCGTAGTAGAGTGGTGAGGGGCGGCCGGCATAGTCGCGCAGCAGCGTGCGGAACTCCTGCTTAAACTCCTCGCTCTCGATGATCGGCAAGTAAGCGTCTTGCAGGTCGTGTACACATTTATATAATATCTCAGGGACATAGGCTCCGCCAAAGGGACCGTAAAAGCCGGACTTTGTTGGAGAAGCCTCATCACTTACAGCCTCACCCCCATGCCCCTCTCCAAGGGAGAGGGGAGTAGAATGCTCTGCGGGTGTTATGTTCGCTTGATTTCTTGAATTTCTTTTGTCTTCCATATTTCAATCCTTTATTGTTTTATTCTTGTTATTGTATTCTTCTCACGTCCTGATGTTTCTATCATTACTTATCTAACATATCACTCCCCTCTCCTTTGGAGAGGGGTAAGGGGGTGAGGCTTTTCTAATGCGTCGAAAAGTTGGTCAAGGGCACGATCCGGTTCTTTTGTCTCGTTGAGCAACGTGACGAACTTCGAGCCGATGATGGCGCCGGCAGCATTCTGCTGTGCGCTTTCTAAGGTCTGCTTGTTGCTGATGCCGAAGCCGATCATTCGCGGATTGTGGAGGTTCATGGAGTTGATATGACGGAAATAAGCCTGTTTGGCCTCGCCGAAACTTTTCTGCGCGCCCGTGACGCTGGCCGACGACACCATATATATAAAGCCATTGGTGTGCTCATCGATGAAGCGGATGCGCTCTTCACTGGTCTCCGGCGTGATCATCATGATCACCCGGATGTCGTATTTGTCGGCGATGGGCTTCACCGCGTCCATATAGTCCTTGAAAGGCAGGTCGGGGATGATGCAACCGCTGGCGCCACTCTCCACACAGCTGCGGAAGAAGTTCTCCAAGCCATAGTGCATGATGACATTGAGATAGCCCATCATCACGAGTGGGATGGTGACCTGGTCTTTGATCGCTTTCAGTTGCGTGAAGATCTTCTTGAGTGTAGTGCCATTCTTCAAGGCTACCGTACCCGCACTCTGAATCACCGGACCGTCAGCTAAAGGGTCGCTGAAGGGAATGCCCACCTCAACCATGTCGATGCCATGACGCTGCATGGCGAGGATCACGTCGGCCGTTCCCTCCAACGTAGGGCAGCCGGCGCAGAAATAGAGCGACAGCAACTTGCGGTCGCCACGGGTAGAAAAGAGTTGGTTGATCTTATTCATATTCCTATTTTATTGTTTGTTCAATTGATGAAGGAAGTTTTGCAGCAGGTTTATATCTTTCATTCCCGGAGCCGTCTCGAACTTGCTGTTGAGGTCTATGCCGATGCATTGAGGATGGTGGAAGGCACGCAGCCGGTCAGCGTCGTCCGGTCCAATGCCACCACTGAGCAGGAAAGGCGTCTGTCCCGTGTAAGCCTCAAGCACCGACCAGTCGTATTTCTGTCCGCTGCCACCGTAGCCTTTGCATTTCGTGTCGAAGAGAAAGAGGTCGACATGCCCCTCATATTGTTCGCAACGTTTCAAGTCCTCAGCGCTGGATACGCTGATGGCCTTGATGATCTTTATCTGTGGTACGATGTCGGGGACGAGCGTCCGCCGCATGTTGCCGATCATCACCGGACTCTCGTCGCCGTGAAGCTGCACGTAGCTCAGATGATAGTTGTACACTGCGGTGATAATGTTCTGAGGCATGTCGTTGACGAAGACACCGACGAATTTTGGAATTGCAGCCTCACCCCCTTGCCCCTCTCCAAAGGAGAGGGGAGTAGTTACTTTGTTAAACGGTGCCTTGGATTGCGTTGACTTTAACTGTTCCGATTCTATCTGTTTATTGCGTGCCTCCCCTTCCGTTTCTTCTGCTTTCAATTGTTTATCCAGCATATCACTCCCCTCTCCTTTGGAGAGGGGTTTGGGGGTGAGTCTGTTGAGACTACTATAATCCGGAATGATCCCCGCATCCGACGAGATGCTCTCTATGTATCGCGGACTCTTGGGGTAGAAGATCAGACCGATGAGGTTCACGCCTAAGGCCGCCACTTCACGGATGTTCTGCGCATCGCGCATGCCACAAACCTTGATCAATAGATAGTTCATAACGCTATGGTCTTTAGTCAACATTCATCATTCAGCACTCAACATTCGTATCAGTCTTGCCAGTTCCTCGCCGGGATCGTCTGCTTTCATGAAGTGTTCGCCCATGAGGAAGCCGTGGAAGCCCACCTTACGCAGCTGACGGATGGTGTCGGGATCGCCGATACCGCTCTCGCTCACCGTGCACACACCTTTCGGCAGGCGCTCGGCGAGACGGAAGCTGTTGCTCACATCGGTGACGAAAGTGCCGAGGTTGCGGTTGTTGATGCCGTACATATCCGGCTCTATGTCGGCGTATTCGAAGTCCTCCTCGCCGTGCATCTCCAACAGCACCTCCAGTCCGAGCTCGTGTGCCATGTGCAGGAGGTCGCGGCACTTGTCCTTTTCCAGGCAGGCAGCGATGAGCAGTACGGCCGAAGCGCCACAGTAGCGGGCTTGGAAGAGCTGATATTCGTTGATGACAAAGTTCTTATATAATATAGGTATCGTCACGCCGGCGGCTCTGGCCTGCTGGATATACTCGTCATAGCCACCGAAGTATTTCGTGTCGGTGAGGATGCTCAGTGCGGCAGCGCCGTGTTGCTGATAGCTCAACGGGATGACCGAGGCCTTACCTTCTTGCTTGATCCAACCCTTGCTCGGCGATTTGCGTTTAAACTCAGCAATGATGCCGGTGTGTGAGTCTATCAGTGCCTGGCGCATCGAAGTAGGTGCGCTGGTCTCCTTCTTGATCTTTTCCTCCACAAGCGTGTAAAGGCGGCGGGGCGGGATAAAGTCCATCCGCTCCTGCAGTTCCTCCACTTTGTGTGCTACGATTTCTTCTAATATATCCATGTTATTCAGTTTTACTATAAGTTTCTCCCCCTTTACGAGTTGAGTTCCACAAACTTCTTGAAGGTGTTGAGGGCCTTGCCGCTGTCGATACTCTCGCGGGCGATCTCTATGCACTCCTCAATCGGTTTCTTACCTTTCTCAAAGACCTGGATACCGAAGGCAGCGTTGGCGAGCACGATGTTTTTCTGTGCGGGCAGCGCCTTGTTGGCCAGAACGTTGTCAAAGATCTCCTTAGCCTCTTCCTCTGTGGCGCCGGCTTGGATCTCCTCCGGTTTGGCGATGTCGAAGCCGAGGTCGGCCGGTTTGAACACACGCTCATAGGCTGCTGTGGTCACCTTAAACGGTCCTGTGAGAGAGATCTCGTCATATCCGTCGATGCTGTTGACGATGCCGTAGTCGATGCCAATCTTCTGGTAAACCTGCTGATAGAGGCGCATCTGGTCGAGGTTGGCCACGCCGAGCAGCTGGCACTGAGGTTTTGATGGGTTGATGATCGGGCCGAGAAGATTGAAGAATGTCGGGAAGGGCAGTGCCTTGCGGATGGCGCCGACGAACTTCATGGCTTTGGCGAAGAGCTGGGCATGGAGATAGACGATGCCGCACTCGTTGATGGAGCGGTTGAGCTTGTCGAGATCAGCAGTGAAGTTCACACCGTGGTTCTTGATGACGTTTGACGCACCACTGACGCTCGTGGCGGCGTAGTTGCCGTGTTTGGCCACTTTGTAACCGGCTCCGGCGATGACGAAACAAGCTGTCGTGGAGATATTGAACGTGTTCTTGCGGTCGCCGCCGGTACCCACCACGTCGATGTAGCGGTCGCAGTCCAAGGGTACGGGTACGCCCGTGGCGAGGATGCCATCGCGGAAACCTAAGAGCTCTTCGACGCTGATACCGCGCATCTGTATGGCGGTCAGCAATGCTGCGATCTCTGCGTCGTTGAGTTCACCGCGTGTGATGGCGATGAGCAGTTCCTTTGTCTCTTCACGTTTCAGCTCCTCGTGGTTGAGGAGGCGGTTGAAAATAGCCTTGATGTCCATATGCGTTTATGTTTTAATGTTTATATTTGTCTGTTTTTTAATTTTTCAATTCATCCTTCATCCTTCAACATTCAACATTAAAAAAGGCCTGTCGCAAGAACGACAGGCCTTTTTGTTTCTATTGGATGTAGTACCCACACGGCTTCTCGACTCACGACTTTTTCAATCTTGAGCTACGCCACCACCAATATGCAGATACATGATTCATCATCTTTTCTTGTTGTTTTTATATTTCAAGTGCAAAGATACACGTTTTCCATTAGGCTGCAAACATTTCAAGCAGAAAAATATCAATCCGTTGCATTTTTAACATTTATACCAATCATCTTCACCTTCTCTTCGAAGTCCTCTTTGTCGCCAATAGCCCCTTTCTTCACGCGTGCGCGATAATTATATATGGTGTTGACGCTGTAGTGGAGAAACTCTGCGATCTTGGAACTGTCGTTGATGCCGAGGCGGATGAGCGCAAAGATACGGATAGAGGTACTGAGCTGCCCGTCCTTCTCCACGCTCAGCTGGGCCTCGGGTCGGAGCAGTGCGTTGATGTCTTCGACAAAGTGGGGAAAGAGATGGATGAAGGCCGAGTCAAAGCTTTTGTAGAGTTCGCTGGCGTCTTCATCGTTGCTCTCCTTGCTGTGAAGGATACGTTCCAGTTCCACATATTGTTTGTTTTTGAGATAGCGTGCCGTGCGTTTCTTGATCTTGTCGATGCGGTTGACGTAGAGGCTGCACAGTTCGAGGAATTGCCCGATGTATTCTTCTTTGACACGATTGCTGTCGGCGAGTCGTATGTTGCTGTCGGCGAGTCGCGTGTTGCTCTCTTGCAAGTTGGCATTGCTTTGGTAGAGCAGGTTACGTGTACGGCGGATATGGTTGCGCTGCTTGATGGTCAGCAGCAACAGCACCAAGGCGATGACAAAGAGCACGCTCAGAGCGCATAGTGAGACGGTCAGACGTTGGTGGCTGCTCTCGCTCGCGCTTTTATATTGTCCGGCGAGACTTGCCATGAGAGGGGCTACTTGCCATTTGCGCTGTCGTGCGCCGAAGGTGTTGGCGCACTGGCTGGCATAGCTGATATAGCGGTAGGCACGTTGCAGGTCACCACTGAGCATCAGCTGGTTGGACAGTTCCCAGATGGATCCTTGGTCGGTGACGCCTAAGCGGATGTCATTGATGACAGACTGTGTCACCCAATACAGCATCCTTGTCGTGTCGCCGAGTGCCTTGTAGGCAAGATAGCGATAGAGCGTGACCATGGCATAGTCGTGCGATCCAGACGGTGTCCTTTTCAGCCACTGATCGTTGAAGTGCAGAGCTTCCCGGGCTTTGCCTTGTGTGGTGAGCTGGTTCTGTCGTGTCTCGCAATAGACGTCATTGTCTTTGCTGAGCAACGGCATCATGGCCTTCTCGTAATCGTTTCTGAGTGTCTCATAGTGGCGTTTCATTTCCGGCAACGTTGTGTAGTAGGCCAGTTCACCATAGAGAGCGTAGCGCGCCATGTCGTAGAGGGCCTGTCCTTGGCGGTCGAGCATCGTAGTGTCGATGTCTTGCAGGCAGATGTGAGCCTCGTCATAGAATCCAGAACTGACAAAGTACTTGGCCAGTATCGCCCGACAGTGGTTGGTCTGTTGGCGCTTTCCTTCCTTCTGAGCGATGGCGATGCAGCGGTTGAGATAGACGCAGGCCTGACTGTGGATGTAAGGTCTGTATAATAGGTATAGTTGATAGTACAATTGATATTGCTGCCGTGTATCCTCGGCGGCACCCAATTGTCGTTCGAGCGCACGTATTTTCTTTTGTCGTTGCGCAATATATCGTGAAGACTGGGCAATCGCTTCTTCGAGCCGTGCGTATTCTTTGTTCAGGTCGATGTGGGTGGCTTGGGTGTTCAGAGCCAGCAATGTTGCGATGATGAATAACAGGAAGCGTGTCATATAGTAATCGGTAAGGATCGTTTTTACTTGGTTTTTGTGAGACAAAGATACGAAAAGAAGTAGTTCCCTCCAAATTTCTACTTAAAATTATCATCATTTTCTTTACTTTTTATCCACTCTTTTAATTTTTCTAAAACTCTATAACTTGTTGATTCACAGTAGTTGTTGATTTTAGAGTCTTTATATTCGTCCACTTTTTCATAGCACAGCGTTTCAAGTATAAAAAAAGTCTGCTATCTTTGCAGTGGTGTTACGAACACTCGCACTCATTGCCTCGAATCATTTTTAACTAAATACAATATCTATAACCATCAAAACTCAACGATCATGAAAAGAATCAAGACCATGTTGACGGCGACCGCCTTGTTGGTCACCACATCGTTATGGGCACAGCAGAAGAATTATTCCGGCACCGTGCTCGACGCTCATGGTGAGCCTATCATCGGCGCTACGGTCAAGGTACCCGGCTCTTCTACGGGAGTCATCACCGACCTTGACGGTCATTTCACCATTACAGTTAATCCCGGCACTCAACTCGAGGTGTCGTATATAGGTATGCAGACTCAGACACTCTCTGTAGCTGACAATATGCGTGTGACCTTAAAAGATGATGCCAAGACCCTCAACGATGTGGTTGTCATCGGTTATGGCGTGCAGAAGAAAAGCGTTGTGACCGCGTCGATCGCAAAGGTCGATGCAGAAGATCTTGAAGGAAAGACACAGCTGCGCGCTGAGGACGCACTGAAGGGTCTCGCCGCCGGTGTCAACGTCACAAGCGCTTCCGGACAGCCTGGTGCCAAGTCGATGATCCGCGTACGTGGTATCGGCACCATCAATAACTCCGACCCACTCTATATCATCGACGGCATGGCGACCGATCAAAATGGTATGGAACTCGTCAATCCCGAGGATATCGAGAGCATCGAGGTACTGAAGGATGCCGCTTCAGGAGCCATCTACGGTTCGCGTGCTGCCAACGGTGTCATCCTCGTCACCACGAAGAAGGGCTCCAAAGGCAATGCCAAGATCAACTACAACTTCTCTTATGGCTGGCAGAGTGCATGGCGCAAGCGCGATGTGACCAGTGCTACAGACTATGCCATCTTGCAAAACGAGAAGTATGTCAACGGCGGACAGGCACCTCTCTATGCCGATCCTTATAACCTCACCGATGTCAATGGCAATAAGGTGACGGGCTTCGGAACTAACTGGCAGAAAGAACTCTTCAACGACAATGCACCTATCGTGCAGCACGATCTCTCCATCAGCGGTGCCAGTGAGAAGGTCAACTACTACCTTTCCATGGGCTATATGACTCAGGAAGGTATCGTCGGCGGTAATTTTGGACAATCGAATTACGACCGTCTGACGCTTCGTTCCAACACCAACTACACGCTCTTTGACTTCTCAAAGGAGCGCAACTTCCTCAACAAACTCGATCTCGGTGTCAACGTTGGCTACATGCGTGTCCATAATACGGGCATCGATGCCAACTCCACGTGGGGCTCGCCACTCGGCTCTGCCCTCTATTTGTCACCGATCCTGCCTGTCACCATCACCAACCCCGACGTGGCGGCTGCTATGGAAAAGCAGTACAGCGCCTATGACCTCTACAAGGATGCCAATGGCAACCCCTATACCGTCCCCGGATATTTCGGTTCGTATCAGGAGCAGAACAACCCGATCGCTATGATGCAGGGACACGCCACACGCAACTGGTCGCATAAGTTCATACCGAAGTTCTCGCTCGACCTGCAGCTCTTTGACAACCTGAAGTATCATTTCGCTTATAGCGCAGAGCTTTCCTTCTGGGGCTACGACGGTGCAACGACACAGAAGTTCTATCTCTCCGGAAACAACAATGCCGACCATACCTCTGCCACCTCTTATAAGGGTGACAACAGCTCATGGCAGGTCGACAACACGCTGTCCTATGACAAGACCATTGGCAAGCACACGTTCGGTGTTGTTCTCGGACAGTCTGCCAGCAAGTTCAAGGGCAGCGAGCTGGGTGGTGGCGCCTGGGATCTCGTCAATATCTATAAGCCATCCATCAACTACACCAATGGCAACGGCAAGGTCGTCTACAGCACCGACGCTGACGGCAAGATCACAGGAGCCACAGCTCATTTCAATGTATGGGGTGGCCCTTACACCGAGCACCGGCTCTCCTCACTCTTTGCCCGTCTGAGCTATGACTACGACGAGCGCTACATGGCACAGTTCACCGTGCGTCGTGATGGTTCCAGCCGCTTTGGCTCCGACAACCTCTATGGTACCTTCCCCTCCTTCTCCTTGGGATGGAACATCATGAACGAGAAGTTTATGATGCCGACCCACAATTGGCTCAGCAATGCCAAGTTGCGCTTTAGCTGGGGTAAGAACGGTAACGAGAACATTGGTGACTTTGCCTATACCACACTGACTTCCATGGGCAATGACTATTATTTCGGTACCAACAGTGTCAAGACACAAGGATCCAAAGCCAACCGACTGCCCAATCCCAATCTGAAATGGGAGGAAAGCGAGCAAACCGACATCGGTCTCGACCTTGGATTCTTCAATAGTGCGCTGACCTTCACGGTTGACTATTTCGTCAAGAAGACCAATGGCATGATCATCGCCATGCCGATCCCCAGCTATGTCGGAGAGACTTTTCCACTGGCCAACGTGGGTGATATGAAAAACTCCGGATGGGAGTTTGAACTTGGCTACAAGGGCCACATCAGTGATTTCCGCTATGGTCTCAAGGCCAACGCATCCTATCTCCACAACGAGCTCACCAACCTCGGCAATGCCACCGGCTTCCTCGACTGGGGCATCTCACAGTTCTCCGATGGTGGCACACGTGCCGAGAATGGACAGCCCTTCCCCTTCTTCTATGGTTACAAGACAGCGGGTGTCTTCCAGACCGTCGACGAGGTCAACGCCTACAAGAATGCTGACGGTGGACTGATACAGCCCGATGCTGTTCCCGGTGATTTGCGCTTCGTCGATGTCAACGGCGATGGCAAGATCACGTCCGCTGACCGCACCAACATCGGTAACGGTACACCGAAGTGGACCTTCGGCTTGAATATCAATGCCGAGTACAAGGGCTTCGACCTTAATCTCTTCTTCCAGGGCGTGAGCGGCGTGGATGTCTTCGATGCCACCTATCGTCAGGACATCGCATCGGGCAACTATCCTTCTTGGATGCTCAGCCGCTGGACCGGTCCTGGCACGTCCAATACCGTTCCTCGTCTGGCTCTGGGCGACACCAAGAACTGGGTGGTCAGCAACCTCTACGTCCGCGACGGCTCCTATCTGCGTCTGAAAAACTTCCAGTTGGGCTACACCGTACCCCGCTACTTGACGCAGAAGATCGGCGTCGACCGCTTCCGCCTCTTCGTCATGGCCGAGAATCTCATCACTTGGACAAAGTACTGGGGATTCGATCCTGAGATTGGCTCCGGCAGTACATCATTAGGTGTCGACTATGGCGTATATCCTCAGGCACGCACCTGGTCTGTAGGTTTTAACATCACTCTTTAACTGATAAACAAACAAACCATTATGAAAACCAAGAAATATATATATGTAGGAGCGATGGCCGCTGCTTTCCTCTTCGGCTCCTGCAGCGATGACTTCCTCAAAGTCGAAAATCCCACGGGTGAGCCATTGGAAGAATACTACACCACCGATGCCCATCTCCAAGAATCAGTGACGGCAGCCTATGATCCGCTTCATTGGCCTGACTGGGACGGTACGGCCTACAATGCACTGAACATCGATGCCGAGATCTTGGGCGACGATTTCTTCCCCGGCGGCAGCAACATCTCCGACAACCAGCATTGGCATAAGCTCTTCAACTTCGAGGGCGATGGCAACAACACGCTGGCCACACTCTGGGGTGACTTCTATTCTGGCATCAAGCGCTGCAACGATGTGCTGACCTATTGCGCCTACGACGCCAACAAGGACAACACCAACCTGCCTACCTATATCGAGCAGGCGCGCTTGCTGAGAGTCTATTACTACGACATCCTCTGGCACTACTATGGCGACATTCCCTTCTATCTCACCAATCTCTCTAGTCCTTATCAGGCTGAACAGATCTCGGCTGACGAGGTCTATGAAAATCTCATCGTCGAGATGGAGGACATCCTCAAGAACAATGTCCTGCCCATGCGCTGGGACAATGACAATGCCGGACACGTCAGCCTCGCCTTTGCCTATATGCTCTACACCGAGCTTGTGATGTATCAAAACGACACGGCGCGCTACCCACAAGCGTTGGCTTATATGAAGGAGATCATCAACAGTGGTGACTATCAGCTCATGACCAACTTCGCCGACATCTGGAAGGAGAGCGGTGAATGGGGATCGGAGTCGATCTTCGAAGTCAATTATCAAGACGACCAGGCAGGTCGCGACTGGGGTACTGCAAAGAGTGCTGGCGGCACCGTACTGCCCACGCTCATTGCGCCCAACGGCTGGAAAGGTGGCGACGGATGGTCAGCCGGACAAGACGGCTGGGGCTTCCTGCCCATGCGCGAAGAGACCTATAAACCTGAGTTCGGGATAAGAAAAGGGTCTTAAAAGTTTGGTAATCTCGC
>OGJK01001386.1_pt1 | contig 22258 bp, 15 predicted proteins | sample 1571961 | NCBI WGS metagenome assembly OGJK01 (sample SAMEA2582120, study PRJEB24529) | metagenome | biome: Human gut stool | place: China | collected 2011 | reverse complement strand
GTTTTTCTCAGCCGACTATTCCCAGGTCGAATTACGGTTGATGGCTCATTTAAGTCAGGATAAAGAATTGATTCATGCTTTCAATCACGGTATAGATGTACATACCGCTACAGCTTCAAAAATTTATCATGTCACCTTAGAGGAAGTAACTCCTGAAATGCGCCGCCGGGCTAAAACAGCTAATTTCGGTATCATATACGGTATATCTGCCTGGGGCTTGGCCGAAAGACTCCACATCAGCCGCAAAGAAGGCAAAGAATTGATCGACGGTTATTTCGATCTTTATCCAGGCGTGAAAAAATACATGGAAGAATCCGTCGAAAAAGCCAGAAAAAAAGAATTTGTCGAAACAATTATGGGCCGCAGACGTTATCTCCGGGACATAAACTCCCGGAATGCCGTAGTCAGAGGGATGGCGGAACGAAATGCCATCAATGCTCCGATACAGGGATCGGCTGCCGATATTATAAAAATGGCTATGATCTGTATCCAAAAACGCATTCAGGAAGAAGGATTGATGTCCAGAATGATCATTCAAGTTCATGACGAACTCAATTTCAAATGCCATAAATCCGAACAATATCTCCTGAAAAGCCTGGTGACGAATTGTATGGAGCATGTAATAAAACTCTCTGTGCCTCTAACGGTTAGTACAGGATTCGGAAACAATTGGTATGAAGCACATTGACCTGTAAAAAAACTTGTTTCAATTTAATAAATGTAAATTAATCCCGATTTTTTTATATTATTGCAATAAATTTCAATCAAACCAATATGCGAGTATTTATTAAAAATAGAATCCTGTTCTATTTTATATTTTTCATATATACTCCGGCTAGCTTCGCTCAGGATTATTCCTTTTCTCAATTTTGGGAGAATCGGATTTATTATAATCCTTCCTTCGTTGGTTTGAATGAAGGTGAATTCAACGGACAATTGACCTATCGGAAACTCTGGCCCAAATTTCCGGGTAATTTTTCAACGATTTTTTTTTCCGCCGATTTAAAAACATACAATAATTATGGATTCGGATTATCCGTTATTTCAAGTGATGAAGGGGGTGGTTTTATAAAATCGAACAGTATCGGACTATCCTACTCCTGGAGAGGGTATTTCAACAAAGAAAAAAATATCTACTTTCAATTAGGAGTGAAAGGTTCTTATTATGACGAAAGGCTGAATCCGAACAAATACATTTATTCCGGGAATCTTCATGAAATATACGGTAACATTCTACCGTTACCGGCTTTGGACATTGTCAATGAAAAACAAAATTATTGGGATTTCAGTACAGGTTTTATGATCTATGTTCCCTGGGAACGTCATTACCGTGAATTTATGCATAATTTCATCGGATTTTCCGTCAATCATTTCACCCGCCCCAAAGACAATTTTATCGAAGAAAATGCCCGGATTCCGATCAAACTGAGTTTACAATGGAATAGTTTTATCAGAACCTCCCTTTATAGCCTCGACAAAAAAAGTAGTTTATATGTTTGTCCGGGATTATTATATGAAAACCGAGGAGATCGATTATTATCTTCCTCCTCATTCGATAACTTTATCGTCGGTTCGGATATCACCACTGATCCCTTATTCGGTGGAGTATGGTATAGTTCTCAGCTCCTGAACAGCGATAAAGAAAATTATAAAGCGATCATTTTCAAACTTGGACTCAAGTTGAATTCTGCCAATAAAAAATTTGAATATCGTCTGGCTTATTCCTACGATATGTCTCTTGGAAATTTAGTAAAATCAACAGAAGGATCCCATGAAATCAGTTTCAACATCACCTACAGATTCAATGCCAAATACCGATATAACATATTTTCATTCTGAACAAGATAGCCTGTCTATTCTACCATTACATCAAACTGAAACAGACACATTTGAAATCTATATGCCTGCTGGTCGATTTTTACCTTCGACACAGTTGGAACACAATAAAGATCTGTTCGGAAACGTACTATTCACAGTCGGTTTCCTGATTATTTTTGCATTTGTAAGATTAAGAGGTAAAGATCTGTTTTACAATCTATTGAATACATTATTGAAAAGGAAGAAAGCTGAAATTATTTTGAATGAAGGAATATCTTCCAATCTGATCTGTTATATTCTATCCTTATGTTTGTCCTTCTCCATCATTTCTATCGGTATCGTCTATATCATCGAAGGAAATTTTATCAATTTATTTACATTATATCTTTTCATCGGCTTATTTCTTTATCATTTTCTTCTTCTCTTGATTGTCCGGTTATTCGGATGGACTTTTAACGCTAAAAATATGGCCGACGAAGTCATCGTAAATTTATGGACTTACAATATTTTGTCAGGACTTTTGATTTCACCTTTTGTAATTGCAATCTTTTTCGTGAAATCTTTTGCTGTTATTCCTCTATTAAAGATAGTTATATTCGGTGCAATTTTACTTATGATTGTTAAAATTATAAGATGGATTGAAATATTAATCACGCATAGGGTTTCAATTTTGTATATGATTTTGTACCTTTGTGCCCTCGAAATCATGCCACTTCTTGTGCTTTACAAGATGGTAGAATAACATCAGGGTATTAATTTAAAACTTTACTGCTTTGAAGATAAAAAAGATACTCGTATCGCAACCGCAACCAACTACAGAAAAATCTCCCTATTCTGAACTAGCGGAAAAATACGGTTTAAAACTGGAATTTCGTCCTTTTATTAAGGTTGAAGGAGTTACAGCTAAAGAATTCAGACAGGAACGGATCAATATTCTTGATCACACTGCTATTATTTTTACCAGCCGTACAGCTATAGATCACTTTTTCAGAATCTGCGGAGAGTTAAGAATAACGGTACCGGACACGATGAAATATTTTTGTATTTCGGAAGCAACGGCTTTTTATTTACAAAAATACATCGTCTACCGTAAAAGAAAAATTTTCTATGGGGATAAGAAAGTGGATGATATGACTAAAATTTTACTGAAACATAAAACAGAAAATTTTCTTGTACCTCTTTCCGATATTCACAAAGAAAATATTCCCGGATTACTGGATCAGTTGAATCTGAAATACACGAAAGCTATTCTTTATAAAACGGTTTCCAGCGATCTGAGCGATATCAAAAATTTGAAAGAATACGATATCATAGCTTTTTATACCCCATCCGGTATAAAATCTTTATTCCAGAATTTCCCGGACTTCGTTCAGGATACCACAGTTATAGCAGCTTTCGGACCTGCAACTGCAGTTGCAGTCGAAGAAGCAGGATTACGGCTGGATATAAAAGCTCCGACACCCCAATGTCCTTCCATGACAATGGCTATCGAAGAGTTTATAAAGCGTTATAACAAAGAAAACAAAACAAAATAATCCAAAAATGAAGCTAATCACAAAAAGTTTGACTTTTTGTGATTAGCTTCCCTATAAGTTACCAACCTGCATTTATGTACTCACTCAGCAAAGCCGAACGTCTATGTAGTAAAATTCTTTTCGAAGAACTATTGACTTCTGAGATCAGCTTTGTAAAATACCCGTTCCGGGTCGTACTCAAAGATTCGTCTATACCCGGAGAATATCCTGCCAGGATAGCGATCAGCGTGAGTAAAAAGAAATTTAAAAGGGCTGTTAAACGTAACCGGGTAAAACGGCTGACCCGTGAAGCTTACCGTTTAAACAAACCCGAATTCTATCAGCATATAATCCCCGGACATACAGTAGATATTCTATTTATCTACCTCGATCAGAATCTTCCGGTTTTTTCTAAAACCGAAAAGGCCATAAAAAGTGTACTGAAGAAGATTCCATCTTTACTATCCTCTGTTTCCTGATCCCGGTAAAACGATCGTATGACACTTATTAAATGCATAATCAGTCACTTATTACTTTTACCGATTCGGTTTTATCAATACTGTATCTCCCCTTTAAAGCCACCCACCTGCCGTTTTGTACCCACTTGTTCCCAGTATGCGATCGAAGCTATCCGAAAACACGGACCTTTTAAGGGATTATGGCTGGCTATAAAAAGACTACTCCGCTGTCATCCCTGGGGAGGCAGCGGCTATGATCCTGTGCCTTAAAAAATAACAATCCATCTTAAGGATTTGCTAATTTTCAATTTACCATTTTCAATTATCAATTATATATCGTATTTTCGTTAATTAAAAATCAGGTGTTGTATCACAAACAAAAATTTAAAATATAAATGAAAACAAAAAGAATTCTACTTGTTGGCATAGCATTCATCTCGATCACTCTCGGATTGACCGCACTGAGAAACGATGATAAAAGCTTTGAAATCAGTAAGCAGCTGAATATTTATGCCACTCTGTTCAGAGACGTAAATATGTTTTATGTCGATGAAGTCAATCCCGGTGACCTGGTCACTACAGGAATAAAAGCCATGTTAAAATCTTTGGATCCATATACTGTTTATTATCCGGAATCCGAAATGGAAGATGTAAAACTGATGACTACCGGAGAATATGCCGGTATCGGTTCCGTCATCAGTAAAAAAGGAGATCAGGTCATTATCCGGGAGCCTTATAAAGATTCTCCTGCAGATAAAGCCGGATTACTTCCCGGAGATATCATCCTGGCTATCGACGGAATTTCGGTGAAAGGTAAAAATACGGAAGAGGTAAGTACTTTATTAAAAGGACAACCGGGAAAAGAAATCACCATAAAAGTTCAGCGTGAATTTGAGACTAAACCACTAGAAAAGAAAGCTATACGAGAAAAAATCCAACTACCGAGCGTCCCTTATTCCGGTATGGTTAACGATACGACCGGATATATCTATCTAACCAGTTTTACCGATAAATCTGCTGCAGATGTCCGTTCGGCAATTATCTCACTAAAGAACAAAGGAGCCTCTTCTTTAATTCTGGACCTAAGAGGAAATTCAGGAGGTCTTCTGGATCAAGCCGTTGAAATAGTGAATTTCTTCGTTCCGAAAAATTCCAAAATAGTCGACACCAAAGGGAAAGTAAAACAATGGGATAAAGAATATACAGCCAAAAATAATCCCATCGTACCCGATATGCCTTTAGTAGTATTGATCGACCGGGGTTCAGCATCGGCCTCTGAAATCGTATCGGGTGCTCTTCAGGATCTCGATAGAGCTGTTCTAATAGGCGAACGTTCCTACGGAAAGGGATTGGTTCAAACAGTCCGCGATCTGGCCTACAATACGAAATTAAAAGTTACCACCGCAAAATATTATATTCCTAGCGGAAGGTGTATTCAGGCCTTGGATTATTCCCACCGGAACCCTGACGGAAGTGTCGGAAAAGTGCCCGATTCTTTGATTTCAGAATTTAAAACCCAATCCGGAAGAAAAGTGTATGACGGTGGCGGAATCAGTCCGGATATTAAAATTACTCCGGAAGATTATGCAAGAATCACTCAAGAACTTGTTTTACAAGATCTAACATTTGATTTTATCAATAGTTATGCCCTTCGGCACCCCAATATTGCCCCTATCAATGAATTTAAAATTACAGATGAAATATACAACGAATTCAAAACCTATCTGAAAGAAAAGAAATTCAGTTATGAAACCGAATCACAACAGATATTGAATAAATTGATCGAAGCAGCCAAAGCCGAAAAGTATTATGACACCGCCAAAGAACAAATTGCCGCTTTGGAAAATGATTTCACCCATTCTATCGACCGCGATATGGACCTCTTTAAAGATGAGATCACTTCGTTTTTAACAGAACAATTCATTCAACGTTACTATTATCTGCAAGGGGTAATAGAATATAAAGTCCAGCATGATCAAGAAGTAGCTAAAGCGGTTGAAGTATTAAACGATAAAGAAGTATATCGAAATACCCTGAAACCTGTCAAATAACTAAATAAAAGGCTGTTTATAGAAAATTTTTCTATTTTTTGTGACTGCCTTAAAGACCGATTGGCGAATCTAAAGTTTACAACTTATATTTACGATCGGAACTACAGATTCGCCAATCAGTATTAAAACAATACATATTAAGCTTTAAAGCAGCTGATTTACCTCGGCACTCTTTCGGATAAACTCTTATTATTCGGTTTCTTGATGAAAATACTCATGAATAAGTTGTGCTTTCTTCTTCCCGATCACCTTAGCCAGTTCTTCAATAGACTTTTGTTTGATATTACTAACTGACTTAAACTCATGCAATAATATAGTTTCAGTTGCTTCTCCGATACCCTTAATATCACCTAATATACTGTTAATCTGTGATTTTTCTCTCAATTTACGATGAAATGTAATACCAAATCGATGGGCTTCGTCCCGGATATGCATCAACGTTTTTAAAGCCATCGAATTTTTAGCCAACAGATAAGGATCCTTATCTTCAGGAAAATAAATTTCTTCCATTTGTTTTGCCAATCCTAAAATCGGTACTTTCCCATATAGATCTAATTTTTTCAAACTATTTACAGCCGAATGTAACTGTCCTTTTCCTCCATCGATCACGATCAGATCCGGTAATTCCAGACCTTCATCCAATACTCTTTTATATCTCCGGAAAATAATTTCTTCCATAGAAGCAAAATCGTCCGCCCCGACGACTGTTTTCACGTGGAACTTTCGATATTCTTTTTTAGCCGGTTTACCATCGATAAAAACTACACAGGAAGCCACCGGATTAGTCCCTTGAATATTCGAATTATCGAAACACTCCATACGATGTGGTAATGTAGGCAGTTTTAGTTCTAACTTAATGGTTTTCAATATATTAAAACTCGAATCTTCTTTCTTTAGATTCCTCTGCCGTTCTCTATCCAATCTAAAATAGGATACATTTCTTTCGGACAAATCCAATAATTGTTTCTTGTCACCTCGTTGAGGTATCACATATTGCACTCCTTCCAATTGAACATCCGGATAAAAAGGAATAATAATTTCTTTCGAATTACTATTCACCAATTGGCGGATCTCATAGATAGCGAAAGCAAGCAAAGCTTCCTTATCTTCTTCGATCTTCTTTTCTAATTCAACTGTATGTACTTGTATAACAGCACCATGAACAATTCTCAAAAAATTAACATAAGCATATTTCTCATCTTCCAAATAAGAAAAAACATCTGTATCGTGAATCGTAGTACGGACAATAGTCGATTTAGATTGATAATTTTTAATGGCTTCAAGTGCTTCTTTCATTCGATTGGCCTCCTCAAAATGCAGTGATTCCGCATACGAATTCATCTTCCTGGTCATAACCTGAATGACAGAAGACAAATTACCTTTCAAAATATTCCTCACCTGGCTGATAAATTCATCGTATTCTTCTTCCTGTATTTTACCAATACAAGGCCCGAGACAATTACCGATATGATATTCCAAACAAACTTTAAAACGGTTGTTATAGACAGCCTTCGTATTTAATGCAAGCTTACAAGTCCGTAATTTGAATAAAGATTTAATTAAAGAAATCAGTACATGGGCAAATTTTCCCGAAGTATAAGGACCGAAATATTCCGATCCGTCGTGTACAAAACGGCGGGTAAGAAACACCCGGGGATAAGGTTCTTTCTTAATACAAATCCAGGGATAAGATTTATCGTCTTTCAATAAAATATTATAACGCGGCTTATATTTTTTGATCAGATTATTTTCTAAAAGTAATGCATCTTGCTCACTATTTACAACAATATACCGTAAATCCGTGATTTTATTGACCAAAATCCGGGTTTTATTTGACTGATTACTTTGATTTAAATAAGATAATACCCTATTTTTTAAATTTTTAGCCTTTCCAATATATATAATTACTCCAGAAGAATCGAAATATTGATATACTCCAGGTGAAGAAGGTAATTCACTAATCTTTTTTTTCAAATGGTCATCATATAAAGCCATAACAAATTCAATCTGCTAAAAACTTAAATTTACTATATTCGAACAATCCTCTTTCACCTATTTTCAATTCAGGTATCACAATCAGAGCCATAAAAGAAAGAGTCATAAAAGGTGAATCGAGTATACACCCATTATGATGCAAAATTTGAATTAATTTATTCCAAATCATAGCTACCTTTTCACCATTTTCATCAGTCATAATACCGGCAATAGGTAAAGATAAAATGTCAACTTCTCCCTCAGATGCCACTGAAAGTCCTCCTTTTGCTGAAATAATAGAATTAAGAGCAATCAATAAATCCTGATCATTACATCCTACTGCAATGATATTATGGGAATCATGCGATATACTACTTGCAAAAGCACCTTTTTTCAGACCTATTCCATGTATAAAAGCAATCTGAGGAGGTTTATTCTCATAACGATTCAGATAAATAATCTTGAGTATATCTCTATCCAAATCAGATTCAAAATTATCGAATGAATCATGATTTGAAAAAATTACTTTATCTGTAATTAATTCCCCATCATACACCTTGATAGAAACGATATCGGATGTTATGGGTTTTCTCAAATCGGAAAGCTGGAGTAATTTCCGATTGAATTGATTCAAATTCGAAAAATCAGAAACTTCAGCTTTAATATCCGGCATAGACCAAGAACTAGAATATTTAAGTTCACCCTGTATGTAAACTTCCGATACTGAAAATGATTTTAAGTCTTCAAATATACAAAAATCAGCAGGATCTCCTATCCGAAGTGTACCTACCGGTAAGTGATAATGTTGTATAGGATGAAGAGAAGCTATTCTCAAAACCTGAAATAAATCGAAACCATCAGCAATAGCTCTTCGAACTATCTTATCGATGTGCCCGCAATGAATCAAATCTCCGGGATGAGAATCATCTGTACAAAACATCAAAGAATAAGGATGACTATTTATCAAGGATTTTAAAGCCTCGTAATTTTTAGCTGCACTTCCTTCCCGAATTAGAATTTTCATTCCTAAAGAAATTTTTTCCAAAGCTTCGGATAAAGATACAGATTCATGATCAGTAGAAATGCCTGCACTTACATATTGTTTCAAAACTTCCCCTATTATCCCCGGAGCATGCCCATCGATCGGTATATTATATTTTTCAGCTAATTTCAATTTACGCCATACTTCAGCATCTTTTTGTAATACTCCGGATATATTCATCATTTCCGATAGAGAAACAAACGAATAGTTTTGTAATAATTCCTCGATATGATCAGAATTTATTTCAGCTCCTGAATAATCAAAAGAAGTAGCGGGAACACAAGAAGGCACTGAAAAGAAAATTTTGATGGGTGCTTTCCAACTATTTTCTATCATAAACCGAATACCTTCTATTCCTAAAACATTGGCTATTTCATGAGGATCATTAATAACGGCTACTGTCCCTTTCGAAATAGCCAGTTTTGAAAATTCTTCAGGCACCAGCATCGAACTTTCAATATGTACATGAGCATCTATAAAACCAGGCGCTATGAAATTTTGATAAGAATTGGAATTTTCTAAAATATCGGTAATTATTCCATGGTCTATACAAATTGTTCCGGGAAAAATCCGGTTATTATAGATATCAATAATATTACCTTCAATTTTTTTCATCGGTTCAAAAATTCTTTTATAAAAATATTTTATAAAACACATATTTCACCCTTCGCACCTTTTTTATGTTCCACGTGAAACATTCGCCTCTTTACCGTCCCATCAATATCAAAAGAACATTAATATCAGCTGGCGACACACCACTTATACGAGAAGCCTGACCTATTGTTCTAGGTTGAATCTTTGACAATTTTTGACGAGCTTCAATAGACAAATTCGTGAGTTCTTCGTAATTAAATTTTCCAGCAATGACTAGATTCTCTAAACGGGATAATTTATCGGCTAACATTCGTTCCCGCTCGATATATCCCGAATATTTTATAGAAATTTCAGCAGCTTCAATGATTTCATCACGCAAAACAAATTCCCCGATAAAATTATTCAACGAAGGTAAAACATCGATCAAAGCCAATAATCCCACTTGAGGACGACTAAGAATATCCACCAACTTCATTCCTTGTCGGATAGGTGCTGTATTCAATGAAAGTAGAAAAGAATTGATTTCATCAGGTTTAACACTAAAATTCTTAATAAAATCAATTAACAAATCTCTCTTCTCTATTTTATCCAAATATATCTTATGTCTATTATTAGTAACTAAACCAATCTGAAATCCCTTAGGTGTCAAACGCATATCCGCATCATCTTGTCTCAATAAAATACGATATTCTGCCCGGGAAGTAAACATACGATAAGGTTCATCCACTCCTTTCGTCACTAAATCGTCTATGAGTACCCCAATATATGCTTCATCCCGATTCAATACAAATTCAACTGAAGAATGTAAAGATAAATGGGCATTGATCCCGGCCATCAATCCTTGTGCTGCTGCTTCCTCATAACCTGTCGTTCCATTGATCTGACCGGCAAAATAAAGTCCTTGAATCAATTTAGTCTCTAAAGTATGATAAAGCTGTGTAGGAGGAAAATAATCATATTCTATCGCATAACCCGGCCGGAAAATTCTTACATTCTCGAAACCTTCAATCAAACGCAAACCGGTCAATTGTACATCCCAGGGCAATGAAGAAGAAAAACCGTTTAAATAAAACTCTGTAGTAGTTTCTCCCTCCGGTTCCAAAAATAAATGATGACTGGTCCTATCGGCAAAAGTATTCAATTTAGTCTCTATGCTGGGACAATAACGAGGACCAACGCTCTGTATAGTGCCGTTGAATAAAGGACTATCGGTAAACCCCTGCCTCAAAGCATGATGTACAGCTTCGTTAGTATAAGCCATATAACAAGGCCTTTGGATCAGAGTATTCCTATAATCATAATGCAAATAAGAAAAACAATGAAAATCATTATCCCCGCCTTGTTCGGTCAATTTAGAAAAATCGATACTTTTTCCGTCTATACGGACAGGAGTACCGGTCTTCATCCGCCCCGTTTCGAATCCCAAGCTACACAATTGAGCTGTTAAACCGTGAGAAGCCGGCTCGGAAATACGGCCTCCTTCGAAACTTACCCGACCTATATGCATTAGGCCGTTTAAAAAAGTTCCGTTGGTTAAAATCACCCGTTTCGCATTAAAAACGACCCCCAAGGCTGTCTTAACCCCGTAAACCTGCCCATCTTTCACTACCAACTCTACTACATCATCCTGCCACATATCCAAACCATCCGTATGCTCGAGCTGATACCTCCAATTAGCAGAAAATTTCATCCGGTCGCATTGTGAACGAGGACTCCACATAGCAGGACCTTTCGAACGATTCAGCATTCTGAATTGAATCGAGCTCTGATCAGTCACTATACCGGTCAAACCTCCCAAAGCATCTATTTCTCTCACTATCTGACCTTTAGCAATACCTCCTATCGCTGGATTACAAGACATCTGAGCTATCTTATTCATATCCAGGGTGATCAATAAGGTATGAGATCCTAAATGAGCTGCTGCACAGGCAGCTTCACAACCCGCATGTCCGGCGCCGACAACAATTACATCATAATCCGGTAAAAGATTTGCCATTTTAAAGCGTTTTAAGAAGATCTAAGCAAATATTTTCATTTTTACGCATTTCCTTACTATCGACATCCGTTTTATCTTTAAATCCGATTAAATGAAGAACTGAATGACAAATCACCCTACAGAACTCATTTTCAAAAAAAGTAGAAAACATTTCGGAATTCGATTTCACTGTATCCAAACTAATGAATACATCGCCCGAAAGTACATCTCCTTCGCAATAGTCGAAAGTAATAACATCAGTATAATAATCGTGTTTCAAATATTGACGATTTACAGCAAGTATATAATCATCGTCACAAAAAATAAAATTGATAGCACCTACCGATTTATTATAATGTCCGGCAATCACCTCGATCCATTTACATATCAGCTTATCAGAAAAAAAAGAAGGATAGTCTGCTTTTCCTTCTCTATAAAACAAAATTTCTTTCATTGAAATAGCTTAAAAACGTTATTATAACCCAGGAAATCTTTCCCACAAAATAAAAACGCTGACACACACATTCACTACAAATTAAAAACCAAAGTCACCGTAGAACCTCCGTTTTCAAATATTAACTCATCGGACAAAGTTTTCATCAGATATAGCCCACGACCGGTTATTTTATTGATATTATCCGGTAAAGTCGGATCCGGTATAACTTCATAATCGAACCCCTCTCCTTCATCACTGACTGTCACCTTAAATTGTTTATCTGTTTTCTCAGCTACTAAACTCACCATTTTATCCGGTTGGCGTTTATTTCCGGATAAAATAGCATTATTAACCGCTTCGATAACCGATAAGCTGATCTTACCATACAATACAGACGGTAAAGCAAAATAATCAGTAAAAGTTTCTACAAAATTCTCAACTTTGACAATATTACTGATTTCTGACGAAATTGAAATTGATAATTTATTCATTCCCAAGCTTTATATAGTAATGGTTGTACATTGATTTAAAATAAGTATTTAACTTCAAATCAGACTTTTGAATATCCGTTTTAATGAAAGCCGATTTCTTTTGAAATTCAAACATCTGCTCAGGCCGATGAAACCGAGTCTGAGTGGCCGATTCAGATTTACGTTTATCTTCAAAATCCTCTTTCTCTTTTGATGCTTTTTCTGACATTAATAATTTATTATAAATTAAGTTATTCCGATTAATTAATTGACCGGAAACCGAATAATTAGCCATATCTCTAATATTTTGATCGATCAATTGGTTGATCTCATTCAATAATTGTTTTTCTCTGCTTGACATCGAACCAGCTTCTGAAATAAATTCATTCAAACTCTTTCTGAAGAGTTCGTTCTCTCTGATCATATTACTGATTCTTTGATGTAAAGGTTTACCTTTTTCACCATTTTTCATTTGAGAAACTAAATCTTCCAATTGCTTCTTCAGATTACGTTGAAATTGCTTCATTTTAGGATATCCACTATCACCTGATGAATTTCTTTGTCTTTTTTTATCGGAATTTTTTTCTCCTCGTCGTTTACCGGATCGATTTACTTCTTCCTTAGCTTTTTGTAATGCATCGGTCAAAGATAAAGCAATATCATTCAAATAATTAATAATATAATGCTGCTCCCTTAATAAATCGCTGCGTCTATTGTCCTGAATGTAACCCGGTAATAATCCGAATTTTACTTCAAGATCATAAAACTTTCGGTCCAAAAGAGAAGCTAGCATCAAATTCGACTTAGCCAAGACAGATAAACTATCTTTTATTATCTTATATTCCTGTCTTTTTAAATCCTGAATACGGCCTAACTCATTATATTTCAAACTTTGAGCTTGTACATCAGAAAATTGCTGTAACAATTCTTCCTGTGATAGCGAAATTATTAAAATATTTTGAATTATCAATTCAATATCATTCTGAGGCAAGGATTTATTAACAAAATTTCGTTCTTGTTGTTGTTTCATTCTTTTTGAAAGTTCGAAAAGATCATCTTCAATCTCTTCTGACAACTTTTTATCTTTCTTATTCCCGGATATATTTTGCCTTTGTTGCTGCATTTTCCAAGACAATCGATCGAAATCGGTCTTAAAATCTTTCAAATCGAAAGGTTCTGACAAGGTTGAATTCTCTGTAATCAACTCTTCATAATTATTTTCTATCGCTCTCAAATCATTCAATATGCTTTTGTTCCGGGAATAAGCAGAATCCCGATCGAACGATTTGTTTTCCAGTAAACGCTCTAAACGGGCCTGATCCGATTTCAATCGATCGATTTGTTTAGAAATCAAATCATGCCTCTCTTCGATTTGAAACCGTTTCAACAATTCAATATTCCGATCCAATTCTTCACTGACCTGATCGAAAGTAAATTCCATTCTTTCGTCCAAATTTTTAAATTTATCTTTCGAAAATTCTTCGGAAAGCTTTGAAAATTCATCCAACAACTGTTTTATTTCACTATCCATCAAACGGTCCAGTAAATCCTGAATCTTCTTTTGCTTATCGATCAATAAACTGTCCTGAACAGTAAAACTTCGATTCAAATCCGATTTCTTCTGATTATTTTCTTTTACAGCTTCCAATAATCGATCCAACTGCTCTTTTTTCCGGACAACCTCCTTCGACAACTGTTGCTTTTCCCAATCATCAGTCGTATTATCCAATAATTTTTCCCGTAAATCCTGGATACCGGTAACAATTTCACCTGCTATTTTCTCAGCTTTCTTCAGATCATTGTTGACCGATTGACTAACTTCCCGGTTATAATCAAAAATAGTATTCAAATCAGGAATCCGGTAAATCAGCCGGGAAGAACGGGTACTCTTCGGACCGGAGAGATTATCGTTATCAAAAACCTCAAAATAATAATTTATTTCCGTTTTATCGGTACCGGCAAATTCAGCAAAATCAAAACTAAAATAAAATTCCTGTGTATTCAAATTCTTCATAAAAGATACCGGTACAACGACAGTCCTGTCTGTTCCCAGGGAATAATTGAAGCATAGATCTGAAAATCCATAATCATCGGTAATCACCCCATAAAAATAATGAAGAGAATTTTTCAAAGAATCCTGAATCTCCGTAATTTGAATTCCAGGGTATAAATCAGAAATGCATATAATATTGAAATTCAACAATTGACGATGAGAAAAATAAGCATTACTACCGGACAATATATATTCTCCCGAAGCTTTTATCTGTCTGGAAAAATCGGTCTTAGATACCGACTTCAAAGGAATAGAAATACTTTGTTCTTTATCTTCAAAAAATAAAGAATCCAAATTAGAATAGGTCAATTCAAATTGTAAAACCGAACCGTACAACACTTGCAAATCGACTGTATTGGTTAAAATTTCGGGCTCCTTTCCTATATAAGCAGGAGGAATAGCTACCACTCGATAACCGTCGATAGAAGGAGTCGGCAACACCCTCAAAAGATAAGAATCGCTAGTTTGATCCTGCGTTTTAAAATAAAATTTCAAATCATTATTAACCAGTTCGAAATCATACGTAAAAATTGAATCAACGGAAGTCATTAAAAATTCTCCTCCGCCATAACAAATAAAAACAGGTTTTACAGTTGCATCGGGAATGGAAAGACTCAATTGCACCTGAAAGGTCTTACCATATTCTACTTCCAAACTTCGATTTAAAATGTGAAAACCTACCTCATTCGAAGGGCCCGAAACCTGTCTGTAATCTTTTAAATCCGAATAATAATCATACCATTCAAAACCGGTAAAGAAAAGAAGAACAAAAAGAAAAACAACAATAACCGATAATTTAAGATACAATATTCTGGGAAAAGACAAAAAAGAACGGGATGCGGTCAGCTGTCGATATTTTTGATTAAAAGCCGCTTGTTTTAACACTGTTTGTCCGATAACCAATTTATCCCGAAAAGCCAGATTATACACAGATATAAAAATATCGTCGACCTGACGGGGTATAACAGACGAGATTTGTTTTATAAGAATATCCCTGGATAATCGAAAAGACAAGAAAAACCGAATGAACGGTAAAAGGATAAAAAAGAAAAACTCTACTCCTAAGAGTAAAAATAAAATCAGATAAAGAACATATTTAAAATCGGGTAAAAGTCTGAAAAAAGAAAGAAGTCCGGCATAGAAGAATAAAAAAAGTAAAAAAGTAAAAAGCACAACCGCTACACCCTTCAACAGATCAAATCCTAATAACTCTAATCTGAAACAGGACAATTTCCTTCTAAAATGATTCTTCAGATTCTCATACACAGATTCCATCACAATTATTTAGCTAACCAAAGCTCCGGATTCAATTTCTCTGTATCCTTAAAAACTTCAAAATTCAAAACACTCCCTTTTTCTTCGTCATGAGCAACTTTTCCGATCACCTGCTTCGTTTTAACAACATCTCCTTGATTTACTTTTACCTCCTGCAAATTAATATAGACAGTAAAATAACTTCCATGACGTATAATAACTACATAACTGTCGATATCATTCATATACATAGCCACACTAACCACTCCTTGAAAAACGGAACGCACTTCAGCATTTTTTGAAGTTGTAATTCCAATCCCCCGACTGGCTACTTCAACCAATTTATGTATCGAATGATTAAATACACCGAATTTCTCAGAAATGAATCCTTCAGTCACCGGCCAGGGTAACTTTCCCTTATTTTTAGCAAAATCGTTCGATACCAATTGTTCTTCAGGAGTCAGTTTATAAGTCGAAGTAGTGCTACCGGATTTCTTGATTTGATTGGCTATCAATTTATCCAACTGTTTAGCCAACCTCTGACGTTTTTGCATTTCGGCTTGCAATTTTTTCCGAAAATCTTTCTCTTTTTTCTGAATCTGAGCAATATATTGATTTTCTTTTAATTGTTCGGATTCTAATTCTTTACTCTGTACACCGATTTCATTCAAAGCAGTATTCTTTTGTGCAAACAAATCCTTCAATTCTTTGTTTTTAACATCCAAAGAATCGTTTACCGCCTGAATCATATGTAATTGACGTTTAGAATATTCCTGAATCTGTTGAAAGTATTTAAACCGATTATAAGCCTGATTAAAATCTGCTGAAGAAAAAATAAACATCAATTTATCTGTTTTATTCCGTTTTTTCCAGCTACCATACACCAATTTCGCATAAAGATCGAGCATCGACTTCTTGTTCTCTTCCAGTTCTTTAATACGCTGCTCATTGGCAGAAATATTATTCTGAATAAGTCCTACTTCCTGATTTAAAGAACTTAATAGTTTTTTACTCTGTTGAATCTTCTGCCTTAAAATATTCAATTTCTGAGTAGAAACAGACTTGTTCTTTTCGGCTTCCTTCAACAATGAATTTAAATAAGCGATCTCCTTTTCAGTCTTAGCTTTTTGTTTTTTAATATCACTGATCGATTGAGCTGAGACATTTATCTCAAGCGAAAAAAACAAAACTAACAATATACCTAAAAACTTGTAGATCATGAATTATTCTATTCTTTTAAATTTAGGAGAAATTTTAAAATTCGGTTCCAAAGGTACGTCGAAATCTATTTTCAAAAATTTTAATTCCAGACTGGTTTTATTATTTCCAACCGCTAATTGGAAGACAATCTTTTCCGGAAAATTCTTTTCCGAAAACTGTTTAAATGCTCCATAATTCACACTCACAGACATATCTTCATCCAGATCTTCTACAGATACTTTTACAGGCCGGAAATACTCAGGATCTATTAAAATCCGCTGCAAAACCAGCATAAAATCTTTATTCTTTCGTTTTTTCTTATAGAATTTTTTGATCTTACGGCTAATTGCCCTTTCTTCTACAGTAGAAAGTTCATATCCCAATTCTGTCTTATCCAATTTATATTTCTTTTCCTTACCTAAACCTGCACAATCCTGAAAATCAAAAAAAGCATTCGTGATGATCTTCTCGACACAATCGAAACTTACCCGGACATCGAACTTATCATAAAAATAATCATAATCGGCTACAAAGAACTTCTTATGATAAGTGTCTACAAATTTGATACTGTCTTTAGTCAATAAAATACGCGCTACTCCGATTCCTAATGGTGCTGTAACATTAGCCTGAATAAAACTATCCCGCTTAATTTTCAGAGAAGCCTTTAAACTATTGGATCCTTTCCCGTCTTTATAGGAAATATCCATCTTTTTAGCAAACAAAGTAGAATATTCCAATTCATTATTTTCGATATTTTTCAATAGCCGGCCTTCCGTTATAGAAGGAATATTCTTTTTTACCGCTATCTGTTTAGCAGAACGGCAAGACACTATTGAAACAACTACGATTATCAACAAAAATATATGTCCACCCAGTCTCATTTCATTCAATTCATCGTCTTTTAATCGGATAATTTACCGGATTGTATCTTATCATTCAATTCTTCCGAAACCCCACCTCCCATTTCAGCTGCTTTTTTCCACATCTTCAAAGCTTCCTGGTGTTCTCCACTCCGATACAGGATATCACCATAATGTTCATAAAGCACACCGGAAGGATCCTTATCCTTTTCTATAGCTAATTTAATATAATACCTGGCTTGAGAATATTCTCCCCGTTTATACAACACCCAGGCATAAGTATCCAGGTAAGTTGCATTATCGGACTCCATAGCGACAGCCTGTGAACTCATTTTTTCCGCTAAAGCCAGTCTTTCATTCCGCAAAGAGAGATAATAAGCATAATTATTCAATACCAATATATCGTTCGGATTAATTTTCAATACTTCGTCGAACATCTTGAATGCCCTCTCCACGCTATCCAAATTGTAATAACAATCAGCTAAATAAGAATAAAACTGGGATCTTAATTCGGGCTTATCGTCTGTCAACTCAACGCCTTTTTCGAACAAAGGCAAAGCTTCGGCGAATTGTTTTTGCATCATCAGAGCGATTCCCGATAAAGCATAGGGTAAAGGTTGTTCCGGAAAATACTTTATAGCTTCTATTCCATGCCGATACATACAAGTGGTATCTCCCATCTCGTTACACATCAGCAGCAATTCTTCCCAAATCAAATAATTATTTTTGTCCTTCGAAAGAATATACTCCAATTCATTCCGTGCTTCAGCCAATTTATGATCTTTTTTCAGAAAATCCGAATGTAAAGCCCTTACCGACAAATCGTCGCTATATTTTTGCATCAATAGATTCATATAATTATCCAACTGACTATCGCTTGTCAATGTCGTATCAGGATTCAGAATCAACTTCAGAATATATTGTATTTTATATCCATTCTCGATTTTATCACTGACCAAAGCTTCTTTCGTATGTCTATCGGCTTCTTTCAATTCTTTCTTACTCCGATAATAATCAGCCAAATAGAAATGAACAAAACCGTTATCAGGCTCGGCCTTCAATATACGATCCAGAATTTGTAATCCTTTTTTATCCTGATTATAATTGAAATAAAGTTCGGCTAATAAACTAAGGTATTCGCTCTTATCCGGGAACTTCCGAATCAACTTTAACAATTCGTTGGATGCTTTCTTAACATCATCGAGTTTAGTATACAACTTAATTTTTTCGATAGATACAGGTTCGGTTATGCCGTTCTGTTGTTCATAACGGTCGAATACCTCGATCGCTTTCTGCCATTTCTCGACAGAGATATATAACTCCGCTTCGATCAAATAAAATTCTTCTTTATTCGGATATTTAGCAATGATATCGGCATATACATTACAAGCCTCTTCGATCATTGCTTTCTTTTGCAAAATATTGGCTAACAATATTTTATACCACATATTATCCGGATTTCCGGCCACAGCTTCACGAGCTAACTGCAAAGCACCGTTATAATCTTCACCTGCAGTCAAAATACCGGCTATTTCATATTTTGCAACTGAACTGGAAGGAAGAATTTTAAGGCAATTATCGAACCATCCGATAGCAGCCTGATAATCCCCGGTAATTTTACTCCTGACCCCTTCCATAAAAGAATAGTCAAATTCTAATCTGGTTTTCTCATCTAGCTCCTGTATGTTCTCCGTTTTCTTTTTTTTATCGGCAAAAGCAGGTAAAATAAAAAGAAAAAAAAGTATGAAAGCAATCCATCTTACCATATTTTTCTATTCTTTAATTTTATAATTATTTTTTTCCTGTATGACCGAATCCTCCGTCTCCCCGTTCGCTGTCCGATAGTTCATTTACTTCTATCCATTCGGCTTGTTCTACCTTGTTAATGACCATCTGACAAATTCTTTCTCCGTCTTCGATCGTAATCATATTATTAGAGAGATTCACCACGATAACTCCTAGTTCACCACGATAATCGGCATCTAAAGTTCCCGGACTGTTCAATAGTCCTAAACCTTCATTTAAAGCCAACCCGCTACGGGGACGGATCTGCGCCTCAAACCCTGCGGGCAAAGCAATATACAGGCCGGTAGGAACCAAGCAGCGCTGCAACGGTTCCAGCACCATCGGCTCGGAAAGATTGGCACGAATATCCATTCCGGCAGACAGCTCGGTGGCATACGCAGGCAACGGATGTTTTGACTTATTTATAATTTGGACAGTCATGGCGTTAATTACGGATTAATTAAGATTACTATTACAAAAAAGACCTGCTAAGTCTACTCTACAACAGGGCTTCTTTCATTATAGAGGGCGAAAATAGTGATTTTGAAGCAAAATAATGATACATTTGCAGTTAAATAATCTGTTATTAATGCGAATCAGGAGTCGGACCGGACTCATTACCGGAAAGAAATGAGCTATAACCCGACAAGTGGCTCACATCACCAATTAATATAATTATCGTCATGGACTGGAATACCCTCATATCTGCCAAGCGATTCGGCCTGGAAGAATTTCACAAAGAACGACACGAGAACCGTTCCGAATTTCAGCGGGATTACGACCGCCTTATCTTCTCCGCCCCTTTCCGGAGATTGCAGAACAAAACGCAAGTGTTCCCCCTGCCCGGAAGCATATTTGTCCACAACCGGCTGACACATAGTCTGGAGGTATCCTGTGTGGGCCGTTCGTTGGGCAGCGATGTAGCCAAAGCCATCCTTGAGCGCCGTCCCGACCTGCAAAGCTCCTACCTGCCGGAAATCGGCTCTATCGTTTCCGCCGCCTGCCTCGCCCATGATCTGGGAAATCCACCCTTCGGCCACTCCGGCGAACGCGCCATCTCCACCTTCTTTTCGGAAGGAAAGGGCATGGCATTGAAAGAAAAACAGCCCAACGGAGAACAGCTGACCCCGGCGCAATGGGAAGACCTGACACACTTTGAAGGAAATGCAAATGCCTTCCGCCTGCTTACCCACCGGTTTGAAGGGCGTCGCAAAGGCGGCTTCGTCCTGACCTATTCCACACTTGCCAGCATCGTAAAATATCCCTTTTCATCGAGTTTGGCCGGAGAAAAGTCCAAGTTCGGATTCTTCACAACCGAAGAAAACAGCTTCCGGCGGATAGCCGAAGAACTGGGCATGAAGAAGCTGAACGACTCTCCGCTGAAGTATGCCCGCCACCCGCTCGTTTATCTGGTGGAGGCGGCAGATGATATCTGCTACCAGATGATGGACATTGAAGATGCGCATAAACTGAAAATCCTGACTACGCAGGAAACACAGGAACTGCTATTGTCCTACTTCCCCGACGAACGCAAGGCACACATACTCGACACTTTCAAGATTGTAAGCGACACCAACGAACAGATAGCCTATCTGCGCTCGTCTGTCATCGGACTGCTCATCGGCGAATGCACCCAAGCGTTCCTCAATAATGAAGCCCGGATTTTAGAAGGGGAATTTGAAGGCAGCCTCATCAAGCATATTTCGGAACGGCCTGCTGCTGCCTACAAGCACTGCGCCGAGGTCTCTTTCAAGAAAATCTACCGCTCACGCGACGTACTGGACATAGAACTTGCCGGTTTCCGCATCATCAGCACCCTGCTTGAGCTGATGATCGATGCAGTGTGCTCACCGGAAAAAACATATTCGCAGTTGCTCATCAACCGCGTATCCGGCCAATATAACATGAAAGCAACCGCGCTGTATGAAAGAATACAGGCGGTATTGGACTATATCTCAGGCATGACGGACGTCTTTGCGCTCGACCTCTACCGGAAAATCAACGGAAACAGTCTGCCGGCAGTATAAAATGAGGTTATCTGCTCGGAAAGAATATCTTATTCGCCCCGGAAGTCAGATTACATGCATCCGGCTCGTTCTCTATAAACGACTGTATATGCCGGATGCGCTTCTCTGCCAGAATCTCATCAACGGCGATTAAAATACCGGTTTCTTCCACATCACCGAAACCGTAATTAATAGCCGTACCGAACATACGCATGGTCGGGCTAAGGCTCATATATGCATTTACCAATGGCGGGATGTTATACCCCAATTTACGCACCTCACCATTAAGGATCTTGTAATCTTCCTTAAATGTATCCTTACAGAACAATGCAGCCAGTTCTTCCTCATCCTTGCGGTCCAGGCCAAATTCCTGCGCCAGCCCTTCGATATGGTGCGTAAATTCATGGGCCAGCGTGGTGTACAGTTCGTCGTCCCACGCTTCCACCGTCCAATCTTCCTTTTCCGCCAGCGCGGCAAAAGAGCCGTAATAGAGCTGGATATAGCGCCCCATTTGATCGTCGCAGTATTCCCCCATAATGTAAATCTCACCCGGAGGAAATTCCGGATCTTCCACTGCCTCCGGCAGCAGGGAAATACCGCCGTTCAGCTCGCGGTAAAAGACCGGCGGGAACTCTTCTGCCATGGCGTCAAGGCGTTCGCCTACTTCGTCAAACGTTAAAACCATGCTTTACCCCTTTCATTTCTTACCGTACCGCAGAGGATACCGCCCAGCAGAAACATCATCCAGGTGTTTCCCGCCCCTCCTTT
>OGJK01001364.1_pt1 | contig 22515 bp, 13 predicted proteins | sample 1571961 | NCBI WGS metagenome assembly OGJK01 (sample SAMEA2582120, study PRJEB24529) | metagenome | biome: Human gut stool | place: China | collected 2011 | reverse complement strand
GCTGATGAGCAGCTCGTCGATATTGAGGATGAGAATTATGACGTGTTTATGGCCATAGTGGAGAAAGTGGGAAAAGACCGTCGTGGTACACCTATCTACGTGAAGGATGACGATGGTGCTGAAGTTTTCTACAAGGAGGCCAAGCGTTGGATTTCAATAGCCCCTAATGGTCGCGAAATGACCCACTCTCGTTTTGAACGGGTACGCTATTTGGATGATGACCTGCCCAAGGTGGCAAAGGCTTACGAGAAATTTAAGGAGGAGAGAGCATGAAGACCGGTTTCGTAAATTCACGCTCCTTCCTTGAAGGAGATCATCGCATAGACCCAGATCTCTATTTGAGTGATGGCGCAAAGATAAGAAGAGAAATTCATAATTTACCTTATGACCTTTCTACAGTTGGCGAGAATGCAGAAAATGTGTTCTACGGGAACATATTTAGTCGCATGTTCGTCAGCAAGCCTTCACACGGAGTAGAATATCTTGCTGCTTCCGACACTGTACTTTCAGATCTGCATACAGGACGTTATATCTCCAAAATTCAGGCAAGAGGGCTTAGCTATCTTATTTTGCAAAAGGGGTGGATATTAGTTACTTGCTCTGGAACATTAGGTAATGTCACATACACGACTAAGGATTTTGCTGGAAAGCTTGCAACTCACGACTTAATTCGCATTATTCCTAATAACAAGGAAGTTAATGCGGGTACACTGTATGCATTTCTTTCTTCCAAGTATGGCTATTACCAAATAACCCAGTCCCAATTTGGAGGTGTAGTTAAGCACATCAATGAAAGTCAGATGTCATCTGTTTTAGTTCCTGTATTCCCTGAGTCATTTCAAACTGAGGTTGACGACTTGGTTCAAGAATCGGCAAGACTGAGAGAAGAAGCTAATGACAAACTGGAAGAGGCACAGAATAAGTTGAGCATATTCATTAATGTCAATTTTAACAAAGATAATTTTAAGACTTCTTGCGTCAAATTTAAAGAAATTATGTCCTCGCTGCGTCATAGACTTGATCCACCAGCCCTTATGTCTGATGGAGTATATTCTATGAAGGAAGTAGTTTCAAAATTTTCCTGCAAAAGAATAGGAGATCTAAAGACGAATATATTTCGTCCTGGAATATTCAAGAGGGTATATGTAGAAAACGGTATTCCATATATCAAAGGATCTGAAATCTTTCTTACCGATCCTTTCCGTAGATGTGTTCATCTTTCAAAATCGCGAACCCCATTCGTAGATGAGATGACTTTATATGAGGGACAAATCCTCATAACATGCGCGGGGTCTGTAGGTGATATAAAAATAATCACCAAGGAGTATGAGGAGAACAAAGCTATCGGCTCTCAAGATATCATTCGTTTAGAATCAACAGACCCGCTTTACACAAAGGAATATCTGTTTACTTATCTCCGTCAGCCCTTTGTATATGACTATATCCAGTCTATGAAGTATGGCTCTGTGATAGAAAGAATAGAACCATTCCATGTGGAATCTATCCCTGTTGTTGATCCAACAGTAGAATTGAGTGAAGAGATAACAAAACTTATTGACCAGTATATGGATTGTACCTATAATGCTTACACAGCAGAAAATCGGGCCATCAAGATGGTCGAAGAGGAGATTGAAAAGTGGAACAAAGCCAATTGAAAATCAAGCAACGGCGTTATCGCTTTGTGAAACGGGCGTTTTGATGGGGCGAAACCATAGCTTTCAAGAGGCCAAAAGGCTGCTTTGACGGTGCAAGAAGGGTGTGATGAATGTTGTAAGCTTATAGCAAAAGATTTGGCACTACGTAGGGAAGCATCATACGCTACTTAACAAACGACAATGAATTAGGCAGAAAAACAAAGAAGAAGAAAATGTCGAAGGTGCATAAAGAACAGATAGAATGTCCACACTGCCATAGCATTGGCACGATGGAGATGATAGACGAGGTTGATGCAGACGTCAATCCCGAGCTTCGGGAGCGTGTGCTCAATGCACAGGCTTTCATCTATACCTGTCCGGAGTGCGGCTATCGCATCCTTGTCGGCAACAGTCTGCTCTACCATGACGCACAGCATCGGTTCATCATCTTCTTCGACATGGAACGCCCGGCGGATTATCATTACCAGCCTTTAAAACTCTCCAAAAGCATCATAGAGGATTATCCCGACTATACATTTCGCTATGTCACGGGCATCACGGAACTGCATGAGAAAATCCTCATCCTTGAAAGTGGATTAAGCGACGTGGTCGTCGAAAGGATGAAATATATGTATGCGCACTATTCCAATCCAGAGATAGCCCGAAAAGGTTATAAGATTCGTTTTGTCAATTATAATCCGGGTGACAAGGATAGTTCTGAATTCGGCTCACTGAGATTTCTCTATCGTGACAGCAACGATGATGTTAATGGCATAAAGGTCACGACGGATTTATACTATGATTTCAAACTCGCCGTAAAACTCGACCCCAGAATGCATCCCCAAGGTTGCGTCATGGTGGACGAAGGATGGATCAGCCATCAGATGAAAGGAGGTGCCTTATGAGCTTGTTGCAGAATGAGAACATTTTTCGAATGGAAGGGACATCCAACAGTACGGCCTTCCGTAATGGCAAATGGGCCTTGGCAGATACAGAAGGCAAGCCTTTGACAGACTTCTTGTACGACAAGATTGCACCTCTTGGAGAAGATTATTTCAAGGCTGGTATCTATGTCAAGCCCAATGACGGCAGTCTGATGGTAGAATATCTTGACACCCGAATGGTTTATGCCATTATCGACAAGACTGGGAATACGCATGTCGGTTTGGACAAAGGCTACAACTACATTAGTGATTTTCATGAGGGAGAGTGTACGGTGGCCAAGAATGGTCGCTGCGGAATCATCGACTTCAACGGGAATATCATCATAGCATGTAAGTACAAGTACGTACAGCCTCTTGGTGAGGGGCACTATCTTGTGTCATCGGATGACCCAGACAACAAATATGCCACCGTCATTGACAAGAACGGCAACGTGCTTATCCCTTCAGATATGGAATACAGGAGCATCGGCGAGTTCCATAAGGGCATTGCCATTGCTTCCCATTCTACTGCTGAAGGCTTGAGATGGGGACTGATTGATGACCGTGGCAGATTCATGGCCAACCTCAACTACCAGTACATACAGTACTGGAGTGACGGATATTACCTCGTGGAGCGTGGCGCGAAGAAGAACCTTGTCAATCTAAAAGGAGAGCTTGTCTTGAACGAATGGTTCAATGACATTTACGAGATACATCATGGTTTCTTCATCTTTGGCAACACCATCCGTAAGACGAAAACCACACCTACGAGATATGTGCGCGGTGTAGCTTCAGTACGAGGCGACATCGTTTTTCCCATGATATTCGAAAAGGTCAGGTGGTCAGAAGACTATAGTTATATATACGCCGAATTAGGAACCACTCCTTACATACTGACTCTTGATGGAAGCATTTATGACCCGGCCGGCAGTCATCTACCACAGATGTTAGAAATCAACGACAAAACTTTCCTCGAGAACACGCTCAACTGGGTGTTGCCTGGCCTACAGTTCTTCTATCGTGATACTGATGCCATCCTTAACGCAAAGCAGATCTACCATAAGGGACAGACCCTGCGTGCCGGTTTCTATGTGGATGCCACCACGAAACTACAGAAGCCCCTGCACAGGACTCGCTTCATCATCGCCTCCGCCCATGCTGCCCGACTCTTTGAGATTGACAAGTATATAGAGGTAAATACTAATGTAGGGAAATGGAATTTAGTCATATTCCACTTCAACAGCTACTTCAAGGTCATGGATGTCTATGAGACACCCACCTGCACACAAGTATTCCTTCTCCATCTGCCTATGTCAGCAGCACTGCTATTGGGCGATACTGATTTCAACTTCATCGATAAAGCATCCGGAACAGAAAAGACTTTGACGCAACTGGCAAGACAGAGCCTTGATGAAAAATTGACGATGGACTATCATCCACGTTCTTTTGATGAAGATCTCTGCCAAAGGATGAAAGCCCCAGTGGGACTGGACAATAGTCTTGCACCTTTCCCCCTGAATGCTGAACCTGAACCGTCGGATCAGAACGAGGCTGCTTTCAGCAATATGATTCACGAGATTGCCCAAGATGAGGACATCAACTATAAGGTAGAAGTTAAGGATAATTTCGATTGGACGGGGCCGGAGGGTACTGTGTGTGAAGGCTGCATCTATACGAGAGGCATTCCCGAAGACGCGAGCGGCTGCGGCAGACTGTTCAAGAAATCATTCCGCGAGCGCGTTGTCAAGGGTTATTGCGAGTTTCGCAAGACCGACTTGTTTATTCCGTCCGAGTTCGAAGAACGCCGGAAGCGAGAAACCATCGAAACCCGTGAAAAGGCCGAGAAGCAAAGCAACGTGTTTGCCATACGCCTATTGAAAGAGTTTGTAAAAGAAAAACTCGACGGCAATATTGACAAGTTGAGGACCTACGATTTGTCCTCGCTACGGAACGACGAGAAATATGGTAATTCAGACTTTGCACGTGCAAATATTGTCAAGGCCATTGTAGCCCTCGCATTCGCAGATGCCTGGCCAGGCCTAAGCGTTCAATCCATTGAGGAGTACAAGTATTGGGTGGATGCCATAAGCGATAATACCCGACTCCTTGGAGCAAGGATTCTCGACATGTATTACAAGGGACTTGAGAGCTGGGATGCACCGAAGGAACTGCAGCAACGTGCCTTGGACTGCGGAAAACTATTCTACAGCGTTGGTGACCTTATTGTCTGGCCGAACAAGGAGAATGATGACAAAGAGACTTTCGACAGCTATTTAGAAGGTACAAGATGTCGAGGTTATATGGATCAGTTCTTGTATGCGATATATTGCGTCTTGACTGGCCAATCAAGGCAGGATTCCCATATGAAGGGTCTGCTGTTCAAGAACCGAAAGGTAATGACAGCATACAAAGGATATGATGGATTCAAGAGATTTGTTGACAATCTGTTGCTGACAGATTTCGTCGATGAAGAATTTCAGCCGAAACGTATCTTCGCGGGAGTCTGGAGCTACATGAAGGGGCTGGACCAGCAGACATACTTCAAGGCTGTAGATGAATATATAGATTTCTGCAACGCTTTCATCCCTAAGCGTGCAGACAAAATAATAATGAAGTTAAAGCGTTTGTTAGACAACTAAAGACTATAAATATGGCACAACTATCAAGGCCCTTGCATGACGAGGGACCAGTAAATAGCGGTGAGAAGAGGTTGCAAAACTACCTCGTCAACAACCTGCCTGACAACTACTATGTGGTGCCGAACCTTAATTTGGCAAGCACCAGCCGCCATGTTACCAAATACTGGGAATATGACGTGATTGTGGTGGCTCCCCATGCAGTATACCACATAGAGAACAAAGATTGGGGCGGAAATCTTGAGGGAGATGACTATGCCTGGTTCCGTAGTGGGCAGGAAGTGGCCAATCCTCACAAGACCGCAAACCTGAAGAGCAGGGTACTCGCATCAAAGATAAAGAGCGCGCATCCCGACTGGAACTTTGGGCAGATTATCACGCTTGTTACGTTGAGCAACCCAACGCAGACGAAGTTCGGATTAGATCCCAATAGTGAGACCTACAAGCAAACATTCACATTGAATGAGAAGCTGATTGAGTTTATCACCGACTTCGATGGAATTGGCCGCAAGGAAGACTATATCACCAAAGTCCAGAAGCCACTCGTGGATTTTCTGACAGGGCAGTCAACATCTCGTAATTATGCCAAGACGGAAATCTTCAACTACAAAATTATCGAGACGCTGCAGCAGACAGACGAGTTCACGGAGTATCTCTGCGTGCCCAAGCTTATCAACACTGCCCAATACAAGATACGCGAATATCCTCTTGATGTAGAAGGCAAAAGCAAAGAAGAACTGGAGAAATTCAGCCTGCAACTCAATAATGCGTATATAGCACAGGAGAAGATCGGCTCGTCGCCGTTCGTCGTCAAGACGGAATATCGCACCAATGAGGAGAATACATATTATTATGAGATAAGCCGTTATCAGGACGAAAGCTCGCTAAAGGCTAAACTCCGTATCAAGACCTTCAAGCAACTGGATAAGGTAAACATTATCCTTGATGTAGCACATGGTCTTGCCACAGCCCATAAGGATAATGTCTTCCATCGGAACGTATGTCCGGAGAATATCTATGTCTACGATGGCGGTCACGCAGCCATCGCCAACTTCGGTATGGCATGGTTCGTAGAGCATATAGACAAGAGCTTTACTGTAGCCAATTTCAGTGGAGACTCGCCCTATACGGCTCCAGAGTTGATTGGAAAAGATAGCGATGCCTTTGCCTCTACCGACTTATACAGTCTTGGAGTCGTCTTCTATGAGCTGATGACGGGAAAATTGCCGTTTAAGGATGTCATAGCTTTTATCGCCCAAGGAGGTGTTCTGACAGAAGACCAGTTGCCCAGCCATGTCTGCAAAGACCTTCCCCAGTGGATGGATGAAGTAGTCAAGCATACCATTGTGGAAGAGCCTGACGAAAGATGGACTGACGAGAAGTTCATCGATTTCATAACAAACTCCATCGAAAATGGCCAGAAGACACCTTCGCCAACCATAACTTCCACGAAAGACAAGGTGTACTTTCTAAAGGACATGAAGCCCGGCTTGAAGATTTCGCCCTCACTCACCTTGCACGAGATGCTTGGCAAGGGCGGTTTCGGAAGAGTATTCAAAGCTCACCATGACTTGCAGAACAAAGACTTTGCGGTAAAGATATTCGAGCGTGACTCGTCCGTTGACAATGCCATCAATGAGTTCGAGGCGTTAAAGAAGCTTGACCATCCAAACATCGTGAAGTTCGTATGGAACGACCGCACCAACCAGGGACTGTTCTATACCTGTATGGAACTGCTTGAAGGCGAGAATCTGCAGAATTATGTCGATGGTGACTTGAGGCTGCCGGTGGATGAAATCTATAATATGGCCGTTCAGATACTCTCCGCATTGGTGTATATGCAGAGTAAAGTACCGCCCGTGTTCCATCGGGATATAAAACCGAGCAATATCATGTGGGACAGGAAAAACACCTTCAAGCTGATAGACTTCAATATCTCCACGACTACCGACGACAAATCATTTGCAGGAACTCAGCTATATATGGCTCCTGACCTTATCAAGTCGAGCCATGAGATAGACTGGGATTGCAGCGCAGACACCTTTGCCCTTGGCATCACCATTTACCAACTATTCACTCATGCTCGTCCTTGGAGTGGTGGCGACTCGCGCCCTAAATTGATGCAAGAGCCGACAAACATACGCAAGTATAACGATAAATTGTCGGACAGAATGGCCGACTTCGTTATGAAGAGCATCATTACCGATAAGACCAGGCGTTTTACATCGGCAAAGGAGATGCTTGCTGCTTTGGAGGAAATAGGTAAGGACGGTATCCTTAAGAACACCAACAAGGTAATGACCTTCAATAATAAGGAAGTTGAAACCGACTATGTAGATTATCTAAACTCCCTCTACAGTCAAAGTCATCATGGCAACAGCGGTACACGTGCAGGCAGCCGCCAAAATACTTATGATGACCTTACCTATAGCGAAACCAAACTTGACAAGGAGCTCATTGCAGACATCAAGGCTTTGAAATACCGGCTTATCATCATAACGGGTAATGCAGGAGATGGTAAGACAGCCTTCATTCACCGCATAGAGGACATCGGCGTAAACAAGGAGGCTATTGGCACCAATAATGGCTCTACGTTTGAAATTGATGGATTGAAATTTACCTCCAACTACGATGGTTCCCAAGACGAGGAAGAAAAGGCCAACGATATGGTTCTATCAGACTTCTTCCGTCCATTCAACGACAAGGATGACTTCAGGGATGTTCCTGTAGGGCGAGTCATTGCCATTAACGAAGGTCGTTTGGTTGACTTCCTTTCCACTCATGAGAAACTGCGTGCCCTGCAAGACAACATAGAAGATTACTTCTATAAGGAGGGACACACCGATCTAATTCCAGGTCTGATGGTCATCAACCTCAACCTCCGTTCTGTCACTGCTCGTGATGATGTCAATAAGACTCCAAGTCTGCTTGCCCAGCAAGTAAAGAAGTTGACGCGTCCCGACTTGTGGACGAAGTGTGCAGGCTGCCCAGTTGCTGACCGCTGCTACATAAAATATAATGTAGATACATTCCAAGACAGCAGCGTTGGCGACGAGGTCATCTTGAGACTTGAATGGATAGTAAGGCTTATAGTCTATAAACGTGAGTTGCACATTACGATGCGCGACTTGCGCTCGATGATAGCGTGGATGCTTACTCGTGACTACTCGTGCGACGAGGTGAAGCAACTGATAGAGTATGTCAAGACAGAAGACCTGCCGGAGTATTATTGGCAGTATTATTACTTCAACGTAACAGCTCCAGCGATTGGCATTGAACACAAAGCCTTCCCGCTGCCGTCTTTGTCTTCTTCAGACAGACTTGTAAAGTTGCTTCGAGAAACGGATATAGCAGAAGTCGCACTGCCAGCTTTTGACCGGGACTTGTACTATAAGGACAAGGAGACAGAGAAGTACCTTACATTTAGTGACCGCAAACGTTCGCTATTGGCAGAGTTTAACAATGCCAAAGCCATTCTTCCTTCGTATGAGGAGAAAGACCCTGTTGTAAGACAAGTTCAGACCCTGAGGGAGAAGACGTTCATACGCCATCAATATTTCGAGGGCGCATACGTCGACGGTTTTGATTTCCATCGCCGCCTACCTTATCGTCATGCAACTGACTTCTATAAGCAGCTGAATAACGAGAGTGCCAAGGATTTAGCTGAGACAAAGCAAACCATTGCAAAAGCCATATCAGCCAGCGAGGGTTGTGAAAATGCGAACATGACCAGCGATTATCTGCTGCTTGCCAGCAGCAATGCAAAAGACCCAATATCCAAAAGCTACAGACGTTTCCCCCTGGATGAGTTTGAGTTGTTTGTGAACAAGACAGAGCATTTGACACGATATATCGAGTATGAAAGCGACAGCCTGACTTTCCGTCACAAAAAAGACCAGTTCATTCAACTGACAGTAGGCCTTGACCTTTTCGAGATGTTGCAATACATCGATGAAGGATTCAGTCCGTCGGTCAATGACCTTCGTGGAAAGTTCATAGAACTGCAGATATTCAAGAATCTGTTGGAAGCAAAGACATACTCGGAGATTCTCGTCACCAAGGACAACCGGCGATTCGCTGTTGTCAAGCTTGACGACCAGAAACGTATTGTCGTAGAACCATTAACGATAGGAAAGGAGGTAGAAGCATGAGTAAGGTAATAAAACTAAAGAAAGGTTCTGTAGTAACATTTATGAACAAAGACATTTTGTTCGTAAATGTAAAGATGGTGAGTTTGGACCGTGTTCTTACAAATCTATTCCTACAAATTTATGCAAATGGAGCTCCAGTTAAACCTAATGTTCCAAGCGGAGGCTATAATTTAGACAGAATAGAGAAGAACTTACAGACTTTAGAAGCCAAAGGTTTATTTATAGGCATAAAAGACAATCCAGAGGCTGTAGAGGATTGGTTGCGCAGTTCATTATTAGAACTTGTCTATAGAGGCAATGTCGTAAAAGAGCATGTGGCAACATTGAAGCCGTTACATCTCCTTAGCTGGCGATTGCAAAATCCGAATTATTGCCGAGATTATCGTGCTTCAGACCAGCTGTATTTGATGCTCCATAGTAATCCGGCTGTTATGAACGGGCTTGCGCAATATCTAAGTACGGGATGGGACAAGCATTCAGGCAGTATAATATCATCTGAAAAATTAGATGTAGATACCACTGGCATCTTGTATTTAACTCAGCCTTTAAAGGAGAAAAATGGGGTTGTAAAAGTAGTAGATCCGACTCCTCAACCATTCCTAAAAAGGCAGGCAAACCTGTTTTGTGATGACATACGTCGTCTGCTACTATACAAAGAGGTATTGCCACGTACTGTCTTTATAGACTATCTCCGTATACTGTGTGGCTTCCATCTGTGCTTGTACACAATGAAACTTATATATCTTCTTCCCAAGATGGTTGCAGCTGGGACAAGAGAAATTTCCAACGACTGGTCGATGGTCGTCGATGTTACAGACAACCTTGACAGTCCGGTAGCTCCATACGCATGCAGCGATATGGAAAGAATGGAGAATGGGTATGGACGATACATACGGGCCACCTATATGATTGACTATATTCAAAAGCGCAAGGGGTGTAGTGTTGACGAAGCACTGCGTATATTAGCGAATGACAATAATCATTCGGATGGCTATTATGAGTCAGACTTAAATAATATACGTGACGGACTCCCCACATCAAGTGAGACAGAGTTCGATCAGGAGGATTTGAAAGAAATGTTAGAACTATTCCCAGAAAATGATTACTTCGACAAATTGATACATGTTCTTGAGACATCCAACCTTGGTGCAAGTCAACTTAGATATACGCGTGAGTTTATAGACTCCGTTTCAATGAAGAACACCTCTTCAAAATTGCTTGCCGACAGCCGTTCACGCCGTCATCCACGTCGTGGAGCGTTAGGTTCTAAGTTGTTGGAGACATTGGTGCAATTACTTGTCATTCAAGACAAGCCAAATGGTGGTTTTGAGACGAGATCATTGTCTATCGACGAACTTGTGGAAGAGATTCGCAACCGATACGGCCTCATTATCAACGGGCTTGAAGAAGAGCGATTTGCTGAGACTGGAGTTGAAGCTAATGAAGCCTTCCGAATAAACATGGAGGCTTTCAAGGACAAGCTCCGCCAGATAGGTTTCTATACGGATATGAGCGATGCCTATATCCTACAGAAGATTCGTCCACGTTATAAATTGGAAAGCTAATGAATGCACAAATAAACACAATATATTACGATCGCTTCTTACAGCACATCGTAGAAAGCTACACACCCTTGCTAAAATCTGCAAAGGACGGTCACTGCATGAAGATAACGGGGCTGGCCATGAAAGAGTTGACAAGACTCCTTCCGATGCTTCGTCCCATCAACCCAAATGTCTCTGTATATATTCTTTCAGAGACTGAGAATGGCGATGAGTACATCCATGCATCTAAGCTCATAGAGCTGCGCAATGACCCGGAAAAGTCAGTGCTCATTCTCGTTCCATCGAATAGCCGCACATCGGCAGAAGATTCATACGGAGACGCAACATTCCAGAACCTTTCTGTAGCTGAGCTGCAAGACTCTTTCTTAGGCTCCTTGATCAACGACATTCCACAGGACAAGTTGCATTGGTGGAACCAAATATGGGAGTTACTGAAAGAAATAACGGTTACAAAGGCTGCACTAACGAATTATATCCTTTACCTTGAGCTTCACGATTACAGTGATGAAGCATGGGGTAACGGGCTTTATCTGTTTGGACTCGTGCCTGACAGAGAACTTATTAAGGAAGCTTCCTCCATAAGGCGTCGGTTCATGATCAACTTGGAGAAAGTCTCGGCAGCCTTGGGTGATTTTTCTATGACGGCTTCAGACAGAATAATGGAGCTGCCATTAAAGAAAAATACCAAGCAACGGGAGCTGATGGCTTATCTTACAGGTAAAGGTGACTTTGATGACAGTCTTTCGCTTTTTGAGGACATAGAAGAAAACCATCCGGAGTTCAACTATGCTGCATTACCATTAAATATAGACGACAAAGGAGACATATTTATAGGAGTTGATATACAACCGGGCAAAGACCAGAAGAAAGAACTTGTAAAATCTGGTGATGGCTCCTACGTTATCAACATTGTGCAAGACAAGAAAGGGAAAATTTCCTTTAAGGTCACAACAGACCCTTCACCCAAGGATGATCCTGATATTGTAGCTTTTGAGATAGCCATCATCCGCGTGGAGGACTTCTCTGAGTGGGGTGTCTTGAAGAAGACCAAGGTCGGTAAGAATAAGAACGGCAGTAGACGTATGTCTGTAAGTTTGCCATTTGGTATGCTTGAGGACGGCGAATACATGCTTCGCGTCAGGGCTGTTGACGAGAACGGTATCGTGCTTCCAACAAAAAAAATATTCAGAGAGGAAAGAGTCCAGGCTTCCTGGGAAGATGCGTTGGAGGAAAATTCTAATCTCAACATCGACCAATACCGCACGGATAACCATGTGGCTTATAGCAATGAGTCAGAGGTGTTCTCTGTTATCACTTCAGAAGAAACTTTTGATACCAGTAGCACAGTGGACAAACGTGCCAAAGTTGACAGCATTACCCAAGCGCTTATCAACTATCGCATTTCCCATCTTATAAAGAAAGAAGCACTGGAGATACCCGACGACAACGTTGATAGAAATGCATGGAAAAAAGGCAACCTGAACAATACGTATCAGTTTGACTTCGGTACATCGTTTGCCTATCAGATTCAGTTGCCTAAGAAGCTCATACAACTTGAGCGTTGCTTCCTTGACCATGAAGACCAGTTTGGATTTGTCGAAGCTCAGCTCAGTGCCAATCCAACTGATATCAAGCTTCTTGACCCGACTGACACCGCTATTCAAACGCCTAAGTTCGTCAGTGCAACGAAAGTGGAAATTCCTGATGATTTGGCTGCTTTAAGGCAAGACTTGTTCGTGCTCATTAAAGAGTCAGCAACTGACGGGAATGAGAATGCTGGCCTTACCTGCACCTTCGATTTTGCTAAGAATATTGCAATTGTCAAGAACTACTTGCTGTCTTACACAAGTTGGCTAAACGCATTGGCAGACCAAGACCTTGATGAAGAATCCTTGGCAGAAGTTCAGAACTTGGACACAGTTCTGCTTAAAGTGGAAATGCCAGATGCTACAGGCAAGTTTACAAATGTCAAGCTGATCACCCCACTGCATCCGCTCCGTCTTGCTTGGATTGTCAATCTTTATGAGCTATACCAGGATTGGGAAGAACGTACCCAAGAGGACTTCAAGCGATACAAATCGGCATGGTATAGAAAACTCGACAAGCTATTCCAAGGAGAATTACCTCTTGACGTTGCTCCGCTTGTGCTTACAGACAAGTCGCTGGAGCAGGCATATCAATACATAGGTGAACTTACCTACGGTTGGGGCGCGTACTCACAGCCTCTCTTTACAGAAGAGAATACCTTTGCCGGCAGCTACCGTCAGCTAAAGTCGTATGTGTCAACACTACTGAACATCACACAGGACAAGCGAATAGATAGCGATGTAAGTGCAGCACTGGTGATAAGACATCTTGTGAATTACGCCCTGTCCCATCCTTATACTAACAAACTCGTCATCAACCTGTTCAATGCAGGTGATGCATCTGTGTTTGCCAAAGCTCTGGTGGATCTTGAAAAGATAGGATTGGGAGGTGAGCTATCCTACGAGATCAGATTATTCTCTGACGAGAATGTCCTTATGTCTGGGGAAGCTTTCCGTGATTTGCTTGATCCAGAATCTCAGATTGCAGAAGAAGCAGAAGTGTTCTCACAGGCATCAGCAAACAGACTGTTCCCCAAGCTTCGTTTCTCTCTGAATAAGATAGAGGAGTTCATCAATAATCACGACAAATATCAAGCGCATCTGTCGTTCTTAGTCAATCCGTTTGCAGTACATACGGAACTGGTACGTCCTGATGAGCTTAGTCGCTCTTTCTATTTGAACGGAACCATCTGCCGCGATGTCATAGACTCGCACAGGGAAGGTAAGTCTTGGATATGGAATCGTTATGTGTCAAACAAAGTCATTCCAAATCCGGTGAATGAATTCTCCAATACCGAGGTTAATATTTTCAGTAAGTTGCAGGACGCAACAAGCAAGTTGCTCTCCACGACCCAAAAGGAGTCGATACCAACCACGACGCTACGCCTTCAAGAAAAAGATACCATGATGATTGGCTTTGTTCATGACTGTAGCGACTGGGTGATAACGTTCGACAAGAACATGGGGCCGGAGTTCTATGACTTGCCTTGTACAAAGAAGAACGATGTACCTTATCTTTTGGACTATGTTCCCGGTGAGGAGACAACAGGTATCTCATCTTATCTGACCGCAAGGCCAACCAGCGAGATAGCAGCCTTCGTAGTGCCATTGTTCAAAGACTATGGCATAGACCTGACACAATATGACAACTTCAAGGAAATTCTTGAGGACATACGTTCTGTGAGCAGTTCTATCATCATGCAGGTGAATGCCACGAAATCCAAGGCCTTTGAGGTGATAGGGACAACACTATGCAAACGGTTCCTTGACAAGAAACATATCACTAAAGAGTCTTTCCTTATTCCTATCGACTTGCATAAGGAGTTGTTTGAGGATTTGGATTCGCAGTCCAAAGAACGCGCCGACAATCTCGTGGTGAAGATGAATCCTGATAAAAAGGAGATTGTCTTTACTGTAGTAGAAATCAAATGCCGCAATGCGGTCTATCAAAAAGACGAATTACATGCCAAGATAGTTGAGCAGATTCAGAATACGATACTGGCGTTAAAGAGTCATTTTGAAATTGCCACAGATGGCCATGACCGTCTTGACAGAGAACTGAAAACACTCGAACTGCGCACCCTATTAGAGTTTTACATACGTCGTTCAATGCGCTATGGCCAACTCGACCCGAACGTAACACAAAGCTATCTCGAATTCTTGAGTAAGCTGGATGATGGTTATACCTTACGGTTTAAGCAACTTGGCGTTATTTTCGACTTCCAACAGATCGAGAGGCAAAAGAAAGACTTTTACGGTGAAGCCGTAGTATATACTATGGGCAACCCCGTAATAACGGAAATTCTTGACAAGAAGAGTTCGCTTGACACTAAGTATCTTGAAGATAAGGACAAGGAATTCATAGATTTCTTCGAGCCGACAGATGTAGTGACAAACAGTGATAGTATTGAATTTAAAAAAACTCAGGATGAAGTGCCGACACATGTAGAAACTGTGGCAGACGGTTTATCTCCCCAACCAATACAGACGATAGAGAGTCAGCCTTCCGTCAAGTTCGATGAGCATGAGGATAACGAGAAGCCTGTTGAGTCAGAGACAACCTCCAAGCCAGTTGCACCTGTGCCTACGCCAGAACAGGAAAAGTCAACGACCCAACCAGAGCAGCAGACTACCGTAGAGCCTCCATTCCGAGTAGAGCCCAAACAACCCGTAGCTGCAGACCCGAACTATGTCAAGCCATCATACGACCTGATGATAGGCGCAGGGCAAGAGACCCCACAATATGGCATCTTAGGTAAAATGGTGAGCAATGGACGCAAGGTCGCTCTGGACTTAGATGGTTGTAACACCATTAGCCTTTTTGGTGTTCAAGGTGCTGGCAAGAGTTATACCATCGGTTCTGTAGTGGAAATGACACTCAAGCAGTTCTCTAACATCAATGTGCTGCCATCACCATTGGCTGGTGTTATTTTCCACTATAGTGACAGTATGGATTATGCGCCGGAATTTACTTCAATGGTTTATCCAAATGACGAAGCCGGACAGCTGGCAAAGCTCAAAGCAGAATACGGAGCAGAGCCAGGAAGCATAAAGGATGTGGTGCTGTTGGCTCCAGAAAGTCAGGTAGAAACTCGTAAGGCTGAATACCCGGACATGGAGATTCATCGCATTGGTTTCGACTCTTCAGAGCTCGGTGTAAAGGAATGGATGTTCCTGCTTGGCGCAATGGGCAACGACTCCACGTATATCAAGGAGTTGAAACAGATTATGAAGGGCTGTAGAAATAATATGTCACTGGAAAACATCCGAAAGGGTGTTGAGGACAGCCCATACATGTCAACATCTCAAAGGACATTGGCAACGCAAAAGCTCGATTTTGCCTCTGACTACATAACCGATGGAACTAAACTCCAGCAGTTAATGAAGCCTGGGCGGTTGATTATCGTGGACTTACGTGATGAGTTCATCGAGAAAGATGAAGCATTGGGCTTGTTCGTAGTTATGCTGAACATATTCTCTAATGCAAAGGCTGTAAACGGACAGAAGTTCAACAAGTTCATTGTCTTTGACGAGGCACACAAGTACATGAACAATAAGGACCTTGTGGATTCCATTACGACTGCTATTAGAGAAATGCGACATAAAGGTGTGTCAATCATGATAGCCAGCCAAGATCCGATGAGCCTGCCTACGGAGATCATAGAATTGAGTTCTATCGTCGTCTTGCATAGGTTCAGCTCACCAGCCTGGGTCAAGCATGTGCAGAAAGCCATTACACCGCTGCAAACATTGACTGCTACAGAGATGGCCCAACTTGGCTCCGGCGAGGCACTTGTCTGGGCAAGCAAAGCTACGGACAAAATCGTAACGATGCGTCCTATAAAGATAAGTATTCGTCCACGTGCAACCAAACATGGTGGTGATACTATTTCTGCCGTTAACAAATAACTGAATGGAGATATACCAATATACAAACAAAGGCCAAAGAAAGGAGAACCAAGACTATACAGTCTATAAGGTTCTCCCCTCTGGTGACAGCGTATTTATAGTTGCCGATGGCATGGGAGGTTATTCTTATGGAGATGTAGCCTCTCATGTTGTTGGTGATGCGATTGCTTCCTTTGTTGAAGCAAATATTGATAAGTATGAACCACAAACTTTGTTGGAAACCGCAATCAAAGGGGCTAATGAAGCCTTAATGCAGAAGCGTCTGTCCCTGAATGTCCGTAAAATGGGGACTGTAGTATCTGTAGCAATGATTAAAGGTGGTGAACTATATATCACATGGCTTGGAGACAGCCGTGTTTATCTATTCAAAGGGGATGATGTGGTTTTCAAGACCGAAGACCATTCTTTGCTTAATGAGATTAAGACGAAAAGACCATTAAGTGCATCTACTATTGAAAGATATGCAGGTGTCGTAACCAAATGTATAATGGGTAATGATGACTTGGGGGAGATACCTGTGAAAGTTATACCCATTAGTAAGGGCGAAACGATCGTACTTTGCACGGATGGTTTCCATAAGGAAATGGATATACAATGGGCCTTAAAATATAATTCTGCTTTAAAAGAAACGCTGGATGCCAAATCCAACAACGCATCAGATAACTATTCATTTATAAAAGTCGCAATTTAATATGATATTGAGTCAAGACATCATCAAGGACATCAAGGAAAAGTCGAATTTAATGTTTGATAAAGCTGCTGATTTTAATGTTCTTACAGATGAAATCAGCAAAGAGACCGGGCGTACTATCGGACTAACCACAATAAAGAGGCTTTTTGGCTATATAGATGATGACCGTAAAACCAGCCAATATACCTTGAACACCCTTGCTTTATATTTTGGATTTAGCGACTGGAAAGAATATTCTAGGTCAAAAAGCCTTGATAGCGACTGGAATTTTGACACAGACAAAATTCTAATAGCAGAGCAGACAATTGGGACTATGATTCATGTTAAGTATCTTGACAGAATCGTTACATTCGTAGTAACCGAATATGACAATCAGAAGGTACTACGAGTGGAGAAAGCTGAAAATAGTAGTTTGAAAGTTAACGATATCTTGTTCGTGAACAGTCTTCAAGTAGGCAATATTATAGAAGCCGATAAAGTCATACGTGGTAAAAATATTGGAAATTACCGCACTCATGGTGAAATATCGGAAATGCATGTAGAGTAATATTCAAATTGAATGGACAAAAATGGATGACTTTAATTGTTTGAAGCAAAAGAATTTTTGTCTAAATTTGCAGTGTTACTTAAACTGACATGCCTATGATAAGCATTGAAGATGTTATAAGAATAACGATAGAAGCACATGAAGGACAGAAGGATTTAGACGGTAACCCCGAAATCCTCCACCCTTTAGCTGTAGGCCTCGCAGGAACAAACCGCGAAGAAGTCATAACTGGCTTTTTGCACGATGTCGTAGAGGATTCAGCATTGACATTATCAGATCTTCGCAAAAAAGGTGTTGAAGAAAATGTCATTAACGCATTAAGGCTTCTTACTCATGATAAAAGTAAGATAACATATGAAGAATACATTAAGGCAATAGCCTTATCGGGAAACAGTATTGCTATACATGTCAAGTATAATGATTTGCGGAATAATCTACAACGTGGATTAGCTGGTAATCACATGAAACAAGTAAGGAAGCATGAGGCTGCTCTGCGAATTATTGAACCATTGATTAAGAACTAAAAATTATGGCTGCAATGATTAAAAGACTATTTTCTGCAATTATACTGGCAACTTTATCTATAGCCTTAAACGCTCAAGGCTATTGGAAATTGGAGAGTAAGACTGATGACTATACAATGGAAAAGGAATATCTTATCAGTCATTACTCAAGAGGTCTTATAGATGCCATCTATTTCGTAAACGATGAGAATTTAAAAGTTATAAGGGACTATAAAGGACTGACCTACTTTGATACCTGCTGGAATGCTGCCGTCTATAATGATGGCAAGATAGATGATTATACAGGTACAATCTACTGTAGACTCATTAATTCTGGCGACGATTATGAGGAGTTCAAATTAGATGATATGACTATTTCATACGATGGTTATGCTGGTGATGGGAAAATTGACACTAATGGCTTCTTCAGCTATTTCTACGTTGCCTGTGAACCTGGACAACTCAAAAAAGCAAACTATATAACGTTCCAGTATTACGATAAGATTTCTGAGCAAACAATTAGTAGAAAAATCAGCCTCGCTGGATTTACTAAAGTATACAATTCTATAAAATAGTAATTACGTATGAAGAAAGTATTTATCTTTATGTTAATGCTGCTGAACATAGTAGCAGCAAAAGCAGTAGATACCAATGGTAACTTTGGTTTCAAGCAAGAAAGTGATGCTAGTGCCTACCAACAGTATGTAGGACAGACATTCTTAGTGCGCCCTGCTTATGGTTCATTGGAAACTTGGGACAAGTCAGGTTTCAAGTACTCTGATGAATATGCAGGGAAAACATTTGCAGTCAAGAAGGTGACCGTTAAGGATGTGGAGATCAACAAGAAGCCCAACAAGGAGGTAACTATTGAAGCAACTGAAGTTGGCGGTAAGACCAAAATTAAATTCAAAGGCTATGAGGAGGTCTCGGTCAAAGTCGGATTTTGGGGAGGAGTAAAGAAATGGCCTTTAATTGGTTTTATGCCCATAGTCCTCACCGAACCTTTTGAAGCCTATAAAAAAGAACACATGGGTGAAACAGTTGAGAATGACATGGTCAAGGACAAATACGAGGTAGTTGATGTGTTCATGGGCTATAAGAAAGATTCTCCTACTGCAGTTCCAAGCATCAAGGTAAGGAACATGAGAACAGGAGACATCGTTTCATGCCCATATTCTGAAAGACAGACTGATCCTTTTGCGAAAGCCTTAACTGGTAGGTATAAACTATCATTGATGAAAGTTGAGAAGCCAGAAGATGCTACCGACAGATACGGTGAAACCAAGACTATTCAGGACCAGGGCGTTGACAAATATTCTTATAATGATAGTACTATAGATATAACGATATTTGGTTCTGACACTCAGTTTAATTTCATTCTAAAGAATGTTTCTAAACATTCGTTGAAACTTATCTGGAACGAAGCTGCATTTGTAGGACTTGATGGATCAACTTCTAAGATAATGCATGTTGGTGTCAAATATTCAGAAAGAGAAGGAGATCAACCAGCTACAACTATAATAAGAGGTGCAAAGATTGACGATATTGCAGTACCTACTTCCAATGTCTATTATGACGAAGGCGTAACGGTCGGCTATTCGACAATTGGAAATGGTTGGAAAACACGTTCAATGCTCCCCGAGAAGTATCAAGGAAAAGAAGCTGGCGAAATAAGGTTGATGTTGCCAATACAAGTAAAAGACGTAGTCAATGAATATACTTTTGTCTTCAAGGTATATTATACCTACGATCATCAGGAATTATTGAAGACAGAAAGACTATAAACAGACAACAAGTAAGGATGCTATAAAAGTGTCCTTACTTGAATTATATAGAACACATGAAACGAATACTATTTTTATTTATATGCTTGTTATCATTTAATGTAAACATAAATTCTGCTAATCACATAAAATTTTTGGGATTGGAATTAAATGGGAAATATGACAACTTTAAGGATAGTCTAAAAACAAGAGGGTTTAAGTATATAGATTCGTTTCATTCTATACATAATTTTATTGGTAAATTTAGAGGAGAAGAGGTCTCTTTATACGTATTGAGCACTACTAATAGTAATGTCGTATGTAAAGTAATCATTCTTTTTCCAAAGAAAGCCCAATGGTATGATTTGAGATTGGATTATTCGAAAAAAGTAGAATTATATTCTGAAGAATATCCGATAGATAAGGATTATGAATTTTTCGTTTATCCATATGATGATGGAGATGGGTATGAGATGAAAGCTGTTGCAATGGACAAATGCAGATACGTTTCATTTTTCTTGGCAAGAGGTGGACATATTGTCGTTCAAATTGATAAAACCGCACGGGTCAGGGTACTTTACGAAGATCGCGAAAATATAAAAATTGCTCAGGAAGAGCTAAACGATATTGTAGGAGCTGACGATAGCTTAAATAATTGAACATCCCCTTATATATTTGGCATAGTTCTTAATACTCTCTTGTTGTAAAACTTCCGTCTGAATAATGACACATGCAGTGTTAGCACTAATAGTAGTGTTGTCTGCTTTAAGAAATAAATATAAAATCTCATGAAAATACTATCTTGGAATATCAATGGATTAAGGGCGTGCATCAAGAATGGATTCCTTGGTACTATAAAGGACTTGGATGCTGACATAGTTTGTGTTCAAGAGGTAAAGGCTACTGAAGAACAGATAGAAGATGTAGATTTTGGGGAGTACCATTTTTATCAGCATGTTCCAACCTATTACAGAGGAACTTCGGGAGTAGCAATTCTCTCGAAAGAGGAGCCTTTGAATATCAATTGCAAAATGGGGTCCGAATACGACGACATGGGAAGGATGATAACTGCAGAATATCCCGACTTCTTTCTTGTAACAGTCTATTCGCCTGTAATGTTTACTGACGGAAATGGCAAGAAATTAGGACTACGCGAATACGAGACTCGCCGCATGAAATGGGAAGACGATGTAAGAAACTACGTCATTAGTCTTAGGAAGAAGCCTGTTATCGTTTGCGGTGATTTCAACGTAAGTCGAGAGCCAATTGATTGCTGGGATGAAGATAATCATTCAAAGAGTTAGGTTGGATATACTGATGGAGAGCGTGCCAAAATGGAAGAGTTGCTCAACGCTGGCTTTATTGATACATTCAGATATTTGCACCCTAATTGCGGTGGCAGATATTCGTGGCTGTCATATCGAAAAGATTTTATTCGGCATGGAAGTGGTCTTCGTCTTGATTATTTTCTCGTTTCGGATGACTTAAAAGATAAGATCGGACAATCCTTAATTCTCAACGATGTAAAAGGATCTGACCACAGCCCCATTGAATTAATACTGCGCTGAGTAATGAGTTATCACGAGACAATTGATAATTACCTCTACGAAGAGGAAAACGAATACACTCAGGCCAACGACTTGTGAGATAACTACTTCGTAGAGTGACTGAATGACATAGATGAGCGTCCCTGAGTGCAGGCAGATGCTTTGACTCACCGTGATGAGTTGAACAAGCAGGTTAGCGACATGCTAGACAGGGTTCTACCAGAAGAACGGGACTTATTGCGCTTATACTTTGGTGTCGGACAACGTTGGCATTCCTTGAATAAACTCATAGATCTTTTTGACGGAGAACGCAGAGTGAAAGCCCCTCTAAAATCAGCACTGAAGCGTCTGCGATATTCCGATGAGATATTGACTATCTACAAATACCTCCATCGATGATCTATTTATCTCCTCCATTTCGCCTGCTGGTTCTGCTCGTCGTCCACATCATTCACACTCATGCCATGACCGACCTCGTATTCACGGTTGGCATCCTTGGAACCAGCCTGACTGTCCGCAACATTGCTGACTGCAGAATTGGAGCCAGTGGAAGAATATTGGCGCGGATGTTCTGTTTTGGGGTGATGAGTGCTAACGTGTTTGACAATTCCTCTCGACTCCAAGTAGTTGTCATGCAACTGGCGGGCTACGGACTCCCGCAGGTTAATGGACTCGCCGTTCCATGATACGGCTCCTCTATGGATGCGCGTACCAAACTGCCGATAGAGGACACGATTGATGTCTGCCGTAGTGAGTTTCGGGTTGTCGGCAAGCAGGTCGTCGATGGTCTGCTCTATCTTCGCAAAACGAGTGGCACCATCCTCAAACTGGAGAAGTTCTTTGATACTGAGGAACTCACCGCCTTTGAAGACAGTTTTGTTCTTGTGGTCAACGACGATGTAACCATACGGCGTGTCCGCCTTGCCTACAAAGACAAGGCTGATGCCAAACTTACGCTTCATGTGAGCTGCAAGTTCTTCCTTGTTGGCAGATAGGTTGCGGTACTTTTGCAGGATGGCACGTAGCTGTTTGCGACGTTTGTCATCGGGCTTGTTCTCTT
>OGJK01001359.1_pt1 | contig 22527 bp, 17 predicted proteins | sample 1571961 | NCBI WGS metagenome assembly OGJK01 (sample SAMEA2582120, study PRJEB24529) | metagenome | biome: Human gut stool | place: China | collected 2011 | reverse complement strand
TTCTAAGAACTATTTCGCTACTTAAAACGTTAAATATCAGAGCATTATATTAACAACTCAACGGGTGATATCAGCCTCTGTTTCTCGGAACATCTAACTGGACACCCTACCTAATAAGAAGCAGCCTCAACACCGAACCAGCCTGTTTTCCTGTGGAATGGGAAAAGTCATTCCTCGAAATGATATTTGTCCTTTAATGCCTTATAATCTTCTTGAGCTTTGCGAAGAAACTGCTGGTATTCGGCAGACTGAGGGTTGAAGGGACGGTGCTCAAGGGCTTTGCGGATGGGATGCCACTGCTCAAGGAAGTGAAATGTGGCAGGAGAAAAATAGGCATGGGACAGTCGTTCGTAGATGTAGCTGACGGCCTGCTCGGTAGGGTGTAGCATGTCTTCCTGATAGAAGCGGTAGTCACGGAGCTCATCGTTGACGATCTCGTAGGAAGGGAAATAGGCGACCGTCGGGTCGTCAAACGCTTCGACGATCTGGTCGACAGCCAACAGCAGCGTGGCCTTGGACAGCTGACTTCCATGATAACCATATTTTCGGTAGCGGATAGGACTCACGGTGAGCAGAATACGCGTGGAAGGAAAGCCAGAGCGAATCAGTCGGATAGCCTCAGAAAGCGCCTCGGCACACTGCTCGACCGTCAACTGCTCTTCGTGGAAAAGCTTTTGCGGCCGCTTCTGGCAGTTGTCCACGATCTCACCCGTGGCGATGAGACGATAGACATGATTGGTGCCGAGCGTGAAGACAGCAGTACCGGGTTCGTCAGTACTGAATGGCAACTGACCGGCATCGATAAGCCGCCTGACCGTATGGAGCACGCTCACCGGATTGTACATCACACCGAAAGGATTGACAAGCGCGCGGAATTTCTCTTCCTTGAACCGCTTGCCGATGTTGTCGGCAAAGCACGATCCCACGAAGAGCATCCGCTCGCAGGGCTCAATCTGCCACGGTGAGGGCGCAATGGTGACGGGTGTGGTAAACTGCATGGCTGAGTTTCTTATTGAATCTTGTTTTCAGACTTAGCTTTCTCTAATATCGCTTTCAGAAACCACGGCGTGTATCCCAGTTTGCTCTGGGCTACCTTTTCGGGCGTACCCTTGGAGAGCACCTGACCACCGCCACGGCCACCTTCCGGTCCCATGTCGATGATATAGTCGGCCAACTTGATTACGTCGAGGTTATGCTCGATGATGATCACCGTGTTGCCACGGCTGACGAGCTTCTCCAGGACAGCCATGAGGATGCGGATGTCCTCGAAGTGCAGACCCGTCGTCGGCTCGTCGAGGATGTAGAGCGTCTTGCCCGTGTCGCGCTTGCTGAGTTCCGTGGCAAGTTTCACGCGCTGACTCTCACCGCCGGAGAGCGTCGTGGAGCTCTGTCCGAGTTTGATGTATCCGAGTCCCACGTCCTGCAGCGCCTTGATCTTAGGCAGGATGGTCGGCACGTTCTCGAAGAACTCCACGGCCTGGTTGATCGTCATGTCAAGTACGTCGGCGATGGACTTGCCCTTGTAGCGCACTTCCAGCGTCTCACGGTTGTAGCGTTTGCCGTGACATACCTCGCAAGGCACGTAGACGTTCGGCATGAAGTTCATCTCTATCGTCTTGTAGCCATTGCCACCACAAGCCTCGCATCGGCCGCCCTTGACATTGAACGAGAAGCGTCCCGGTTTGTAGCCGCGGATCTTAGCCTCCGGCAGTTCCACAAACAGATTGCGGATGTCGCTGAACACACCCGTGTAGGTGGCTGGGTTGGAGCGTGGCGTACGGCCGATAGGACTCTGGTCGACGTTGACCACCTTGTCGATATTGTCGACGCCGTCAATACTGTCGTAGGGCATCGGCTTCTTCAGTGAACGGTAGAAGTGCTGCGAGAGGATGGGCTGTAGGGTCTCGTTGATGAGCGTAGACTTACCCGATCCCGACACACCGGTGACCACGATCAGTGTGCCGAGAGGGAAAGAGACGTCGATGTGTTTCAGGTTATTGCCCGACGCACCGTGGATGGTGATCTTCTTACCATTGCCTTTGCGGCGCTCAGCCGGAATCTCGATGGCCCGCTCGCCATTGAGATACTGAGCAGTGAGCGTGTCGGTCTTGAGCATCTCTTCCGGCGTACCCTCGAAGACCTCCTCACCCCCTTTGCGTCCTGCCTTTGGTCCGATGTCCACAATCCAGTCGGCGGCACGCATCATGTCCTCGTCGTGCTCGACGACGACGACGGTGTTGCCTTGATCACGGAGTTCCTTCAGCGAGTTGATGAGTCGCTCATTGTCGCGCTGATGCAGTCCGATGCTGGGCTCGTCGAGGATATAGAGCACGTTGACGAGTTGCGAGCCTATCTGCGTAGCCAGACGGATGCGCTGGCTCTCACCGCCCGAGAGCGTTGCCGACTGACGGTTGAGTGAGAGGTAGTTGAGACCCACGTCGAGGAGAAACGACACGCGCGATCGCAACTCCTTGATGATCTCACGGGCAATGCGCTTCTTGTCCTCTTCGAGATGATCCTCGACCTGTTCGAGCCAGTCACGCAGCAAGTCGATGTCAAGATTGCTGACCTCACTGATGTCCTTGTCCCAGACGCGATAGGCGAGGGCTTCTTTCTTCAGCCGCTTGCCATGGCAGACGGGGCACTCCTTGTCGGCCAAAAACTGCGATGCCCATTTCTGTCCGGCTGTGCTGTCGTCGCTCTCGATGAGCGTGCGCAGGTATTTCACGATGCCGTCAAAGGCCACGAAGTAGTCCGTGGAGGTGTGCACCCTCTCTTTGTCAATGCGTATCTCTTCGAGCGAGCCGTTCATCAGTTCGTTGACAGCGTCCTCGGGGATGTCCTTGAAAGGTGTCTTGAGGTTGCAGTCGTATTTGCTGAGTATCGACTCTATCTGCCAGAAGATCATCTGGTTCTTGTATTTTCCCAATGGTGCGATGGCTCCTTGGTGAATGGAGAGGGTAGGGTCGGGAACCACCTTCTTCATGTCCACCTCGCTGACCACGCCGAGTCCTTTGCAATGAGGGCAGGCACCTTCTGGCGAGTTGAACGAGAAGATGTTTGGAGCCGGATCGCCGTAGGAGAGGCCTGTGGCGGGATCCATCAGTCGCTTGGAGAAGTTGCGGCATTCGCCTGTCTCCTTGTCGAGCATCATGATGGCGCCGTCGCCCTGGCGCATGGCCGTGGCGATGGTCTGAGCCAGCCGCTCGCCGTCGTCGGGGCGGACGCGCAGCTTGTCAATGACCACCTCGATGTTATGGTTCTTGTATCGGTCGGTCTTCATGCCGCGGGCGATCTCCTTGATCTCACCGTCGACGCGGACATAGAGATACCCCTTTCGCCGCAGGCTCTCGAAGAGCTCACGGTAGTGACCCTTACGCTGGCGAACGAGTGGTGCGAGGATATACACCGCCTTGTCGGCATACTCGTGGAGAATCATGTCGACGATTTTCTCCTCGGTGTATTTCACCATCTTTTGTCCGCTGAGATAGCTGTAGGCCGTACCGACGCGCGCATAAAGCAGACGCAGATAGTCGTAGATCTCCGTCGTGGTGCCTACGGTGGAGCGTGGATTCTTGTTCGTTGTCTTCTGCTCGATGCTGATGACGGGGCTCAGTCCCGTGATCTTGTCGACATCGGGCCGCTGCATGTTGCCCAGGAAGTTGCGGACGTAGGCCGAGAACGTCTCTATGTAGCGGCGCTGGCCCTCGGCGTAGATGGTGTCAAAGGCCAATGACGACTTACCCGACCCCGAGAGTCCGGTGATCACCGTCAGTGAGCCACGCGGTATCTTCACGTCGATGTTTTTCAGATTGTGGACGCGGGCGCCATAGACGTCGATCCATCCGTTCTGAAACTGAGGGTAGAGACTTCTGTCTTTCTTATTCATTGCTGTTGCTTGTCGTTTCTGTGTATCCGCGTAACAGGTTCACGTCACGCTTGATCTGATAGTTCCGCCCGTCGGCACCTTTGGCCTTGACGAGTACGTAATAGACACCCTGCGCCACGTCCTTGCCGTGGAATTTGCCGTCCCATCCTCTTGCGGGGTCATCCCAGGAGTATAGTTTCTGTCCCCAGCGGTTGAAGATGGTGGCGTGGAACTCCACGATGCTCTTGTATCCGCTTTTGGCCTTGTAGACGTCGTTAATGCCGTCACCGTTGGGCGAGAAGGCGTTGGGCATTTCCAGTTTGCTCTCCGCAATGGCGATAGAGAGCGGCGTGCCTTCGTTCTGCCAGTAAGCGTCGGCATAGGCGATGGTGTCGTTGCCCTGCACAAAGGTAGCCCAGAGCTCCACGAGATGCGTGCCGGCTTTGGTGAACGTGTATTGCGTGTCGGTCTCGTATCTGACGAGATAGGGATTGGAGCGCTGCCCTTCGAGATAGAAATGCCACTCATAGTGGGCCGTCCACCCTTCGGCGTCGGTGGCATTGGCGTGGAAGGTGGCTGCTAAGGGAGCCTGATCGTCGGCAGAGGTCACAGTTTGCTCGTTGCCTTCGCTGTCGGTGTAGGTAAACGATGGAGCGATGGCTGGTGTTGACTGTGCCATACCAAGCAGCGGGCAGGCCAGCAAGAGTGCGGGGATGATGATGCGAGTGATGTTCATTACGATAATGGGTTGATGCAAAGTTAGTGATTTTTATAGGAAATGAAGTGTAGATACGGATATTTTTTGTATTTTTGCAAGTGATTATTCTAAGAAGTATTCATTCATACGATTATAAAAAAGAAAAGATAGAAATGATTCAGCGTTTTTCATGCAGAGCGTCGCGTTGGTGGCTGCTTCTGCTGTGTCTGTTTTTTGTTGTGGCTGTCCCTGCTTGTGCACAAGACACGACCAACCGTATATATAAGGTGAAGAAGAGCGACACGCTCTATGGTATCGCCCACTATCACGGCATCACCGTTGACCAGCTGATCAATGCCAATCCCGAGATGAAGTTGCCGGGTTATCAGCTTCACAAGGGTGATCACATCTATATCCCCACTCCCCGAAGCGCTGCCGCAATGAATAGCGACGCTTCGACGCCCGTGGCTAAGAGTGCTACAGCCAAACAAGGAAAGGTATTGCGCGTGGGCGTGGCATTGCCCCTCCACAATGTCGACGGCGACGGCAAGCGTATGGTCGAATACTACCGTGGCATACTCCTGGCCTGCGACAGTCTGAAGCGTGCGGGCTATTCCATTGACATCCACTCTTGGAATCTCGATGCTACGGCTGATCCTACGATCTTGACCCATGATCCCGCTGCCGCCCAGTGCAACATCATCTTCGGTCCGCTCTATTCCACCCAGGTGCATGCGCTCGCTGAATACTGCAAGGCACGCGACATCAAGCTGGTCATCCCGTTCTCAATATCTGGTGACGATGTGACCAGCTATGCCCAGATCTACCAGATTTGGCAGAGCGACGACAAGCTCAACAACAATGCCATTGAGACTTTCCTCAAACGATATAAGGATGCGCGTGTGGTGCTCATTGACTGCAACGACAAGACTTCGAAGAAGGGCAACTTCACCTTTGGACTTCGCAATCGGCTCTCCGCGCGCGGACAGGAATATCGTGTGACGAACCTCAACAGTAGTCTGGAGATGTTTGGAAAAGCCTTTGACCAAAACCGTCTCAACGTGGTGGTGCTCAACACCGGACGCTCACCCGAACTCAATCAGGCTATTGCTAAGCTGCGGGCGCTGCGTGCCCAGCAGCACGGGCTGAGAGTGGCGCTCTTCGGCTATAATGAATGGCTGATGTATGCTCCCGGCAATGTCGACACATTCTGCTCGTTCGATACCTGTGTGCCCTCCTATTATTATTACAATAATGTAGACCCGCGCACTAAACGCTTGGAGACGGAATATCAGAACTGGTTCCACGTGCAGCCAATGTATGCTTATCCCCGTTTCTTCCTCACGGGTTATGACCAAGCACAGTTCTTCCTGCGTGGACTGGCCAAGTACGGCAAGGCTTTCAAGGGTACTGCCGGACAGAGCACTTACCGGCCTTTCCAGACTCCGCTCGTCTTTAAGGAGGTGGGGGACAAAGGTATGCAGAACGATAACTTTCAGCTGATCCATTTCACGACCGGCGGACGCATCGAGTCACTCACTTACTAACATTCGAAATCATTACCCATGAAGCATCTGCTTACCCTATTATTCTTTTTAGCTCTGCCATGGTCGCTCTTCGCGCAGATCGGTGAGCATCGCAACACCTTGTCGGTGGGACCGACGGCCGGATGGAATATCACTAACATCAAGTTCACGCCGAAAGTTGAACAGAAAGGCTTCGGCGGATTCTCCGGCGGCGTGGCGCTGAGGTATACTGTCGAGAAGTATTTCTCCACCATCTGTTCCGTACAGTTGGAGATGAACTACGCGCAGTTGGGTTGGAAAGAGGATATCAAAGACATCAATAACAATCCCGTCATCAACGCTACAACGGGCGTGGCCGAGAACTACAGCCGCACGGTCAACTACATCCAGGTGCCCTTTCTGACGCATCTGGCTTGGGGTAAGGAGAAGAAAGGATTCAACTTCTTCGTCAATGCCGGGCCGCAGATGGGTGTCTACCTCAGCGAGTCGACGAAGAGTAACTTTGATTTCGACAAACGCAACACCGCTGACCGCGTGAGCGGCGTCGTGGCACAGGATACGATGAAAGTGGAACACAAGTTTGATTATGGCATAGCAGCCGGTCTCGGCGTGGAATATACGATCCCCAAGGTGGGACACTTCCTGCTTGAGGGTCGCTACTACTATGGTCTCGGCAATATCTACGGCGACTCAAAACGTGACTATTTCGCGTCGAGCAACTATCAGACCATCAGCATCAAATTGAGCTATCTCTTTGATCTGAAGCACTAAAGCAAATCTGGGCCTCGTGAATTATTAACTCTATAAATTTAATGCTATGTTTGAAAATCAACCAAAAGGGCTTTATGCCTTAGCTTTGGCCAATACGGGAGAGCGTTTTGGCTACTACACGATGCTGGCCATCTTCGTGCTCTTCCTGCAGGCAAACTTCGGATGGGGCGAGGGTCTGGCCGGTACGGTCTACTCTACATTCCTCATGCTGATCTATTTTCTGCCAATCGTCGGTGGTGCCGTGGCAGACAAGATCGGTTTTGGACGTTGCGTTACGCTCGGCATTCTTGTGATGTTTATTGGATATCTGCTGTTAGCTGTGCCTGCTGGCAGTGGAGCTGCTGCTATCGCGATGATGGCAGTGGCTTTGCTGCTCATCTCTGTTGGTACGTCGCTCTTCAAGGGTAATTTGCAGGTGATGGTCGGTAAACTCTACGACGATCCTGCATATTCCTCCCAGCGCGACAGCGGATTCTCTATTTTCTATATGGCCATCAATATTGGTGCGCTCTTTGCCCCGACGGCGGCCGTGAAGCTCCATCAGTGGGCCATGGACTCGCTCCACGCTTCTGAGGCTTCTGCTTATCACTATGCCTTCGGTGTGGCTTGTGTGTCGCTGCTCGTCTCCATCCTCATCTACTACGGATTCCGTTGGACTTTCGCTTCCGTAGACAACACAGCTAAGAAAGCTGAGGACAAGGAAGATGTGGCTGAGAAGGCTGTGGCTCATGAGGAAACTCCTGAGGAGAAAGCTGATACTCACAGCCGTCTCGTTGCTCTCTTCCTCGTCTTCGCAGTGGTCATCTTTTTCTGGATGGCTTTCCATCAGAATGGTTTGACGCTGACCTATTTCGCGCGTGACTTCACGCAGACATCGGCAACGGGTTGGGTAGGATTGCTCTTCGACGTGACCAACTTAGTGGCTGTCATCTTCATCGTCTATGCACTTTTTGGTTTGTTCCAAAGCAAGACCGGACGCGGTAAGATTATTTCCTTGGTCATCATCCTGGCTGCTGTGGCTTATCTCGTTGTTCGCTATACTCATGAGGCAGGCGCCGTGAGCATTGAGGCTCCTATCTTCCAGCAATTCAACCCCAGCTTCGTCGTGATGCTGACACCGGTGAGCATGGGCCTTTTCGGTTGGCTCGCTTCCAGGCATAAGGAACCTTCTGCACCCCGCAAGATTGGCTTTGGTATGCTTGTCGCCGGTTTCGCTTATATGATCATGATCTGTGCGTCTGTAGGACTGAGCTACAACCTCAATGACGCGCAGCGCGTGTCACCGTTGTGGCTTGTCTCTACCTACCTCGTGCTGACCTTTGCCGAGCTGTTGCTCTCACCGATGGGCATCTCATTCGTCAGCAAGGTGGCCCCGAAGAAATATCAGGGTCTGATGATGGGCTGCTGGTTTGGTGCCACGGCTATCGGCAATTTCCTCGTACAGATCCCCGCTTATCTGTGGAAAGCTGTACCTTTGACAATGGTTTGGGGCGTGCTTGTCGCCCTCTGTCTTGCCAGCTTCATCTTCATCTTCTCTGTGATGAAGAAACTGGAGAAGGTGTGCTGATAGTCCTGATCCATGATCGATCATACTCACACTCACACACTGGCATCGTAAAGGGTACCGGTGTGTGAGATTTTTGTAAGCGTAGAAGGTATGGTGTAAGAGGTCGTCTTGCTATTGACTTCACCTAACACCTCAACGGTATTTGAACTGGTAACACGATATTTCAAATCTGTTATCAAAATAGTGTTACCAATATTCTCTGCGGAGACACCAAGGCTGAATGCTGCCATAACAGACAATAAGAGTAATGATTTCTTCATAAGCGTAATAGTTTTAAAATAAAACGATGTATTTAATTAAATATTCTCTCTAAAATGTGTTGCAAGGTTACAAATATATTTTATTTTCTGCAATAAATTTGGAATAATTTACCGTGCAATCAGCAAAACTGTATATATTTATAGAAAAATATTCAAAGGATAAAGCGGTGGTTTTGAGTATTGTTACAAGTAAGTATGGTGTTTGAGACAAGATGACTTTTTGGATGAAATAAATCCCGGACAACAATGTCGTTGCCCGGGATTTCTGTATAGTGGAATAGGGTAGGGGTCTTTTTAGTTCTTGAACGAATGGACGGGGGCGGGAATGCGGCCACCACGGTTGACAAGACGCTCGGAAGAGAATGTGTTGACCGGCATGATAGGAGCATGACCAAGCAGACCGCCCCATGCGATGCTGTCGCCGACCCGCTTGCCAATGACCGGAATGACCCGCACGGCTGTAGTCTTTTGGTTCACCATACCGATAGCGGCCTCGTCAGCAATGATACCGGAAATCGTCGTGGCAGGCGTGTCACCGGGGATGGCGATCATGTCGAGTCCTACCGAGCAGACGCAGGTCATCGCCTCGAGTTTCTCGATGTTCAGTGCTCCGGCATTGACTGCATCGATCATTCCCTGGTCCTCACTGACAGGGATGAAAGCGCCGGAGAGACCGCCGACATAAGAGCTGGCCATGATGCCGCCCTTCTTCACCTGGTCGTTGAGCAAGGCCAAGGCAGCGGTGGTACCTGGTGCACCCGGTTGCTCCACGCCGATGCATTTCAAGATGTCGGCTACAGAGTCTCCGACTGCTGGTGTCGGTGCCAGACTGAGATCGATGATGCCAAACTCAGCACTTAAGCGGCGGCTGGCTTCCTGCGCTACATATTGTCCTACACGAGTGATCTTGAATGCTGTCTTCTTGATGGTTTGACAGAGCATCTCGAAGTTTGCCTCCAGTCCGCCATTCTCACGGGCACGGCGGTCCATCTGTTCCAATGCATATTTCACTACGCCGGGACCGGACACGCCGACATTGACAACGGCGTTGCCCTCGCTCACTCCATGGAAAGCACCGGCCATGAACGGGTTGTCGTCAGGAGCATTGCAGAAGACCACGAGTTTGGCAGGCCCGATGCACTGGCGGTCAGCGCTGGCTTCGGCAGCTTGGCGGACGATTTCGCCCATGAGTTTCACGGCATCCATGTTCAGTCCGTTCTTGGTGCTGCCCACGTTGACGCTTGAACAGACAAGGTCGGTCGTGGCCAGAGCCTGGGGGATGGAGCGGATGAGCAACTCGTCGGCGGGTGTCATGCCCTTGCTGACAAGCGCTGAGAAACCACCGAGGAAGTTGACGCCCACAGCGGCGGCTGCGCGGTCCAAGGTCTGGGCGATCTTCACGAAGTCGCCTGTGGTGTGGCAGCAAGAGGCACCGATGAGAGAGATGGGCGTCACGCTGATACGCTTATGCACAATGGGGATGCCGATCTCGTGCGAGATTTCTTCACCCGTACGCACCAAGTCGTGAGCCAATGTAGTAATCTTGTTGTATATCTTCTCGCAGCATGCGTCTACGCTGTCATCAGCACAGTCCAGCAGGCTGATGCCCAGGGTGATGGTGCGCACGTCGAGATTTTCCTCTTCGACCATTTTGTTGGTCTCGAGGACTTCTGATAGGTCTATCATCGTCTTATTCCTCCATGATTAGATGCGGTGCATCTGGTTGAAGATTTCTTCCAATTGTATTTTTGTCTGCACGCCGATGCTCTTGCCGATCTCGGTAAGCTCGTTGCTCACCTGCTCGAAGGTCTTCTGTGTGTCTGTCACGTCGACGATCATCATCATGTTGAAGAATCCGTCTACGATGGTCTGCGTGATATCCAAGATGTTCACCTGGTTGTCGGCGAGATAGGTGCACACTTTGGCTATGATGCCGACAGCATCCTTGCCCACTACCGTGATAATAGCTTTTGTCATGTCTTACAATATTTTATAGATTACATTTCTCGTTTTGTGATTGTTATATCGTATTACCCCTTTGCCTCCATGGTCTTTGGCTCTTCGATATAGCTGTCTTTGAAGCCGAGGAAGTAGAGCACACCATCGAGACCCAGACTGTTGATACTCTGCCGGGCACCAGCCTGCACACGCGGCTTGGCGTGGAAGGCGATGCCCAGTCCGGCTTCGGTGATCATCGGCAGGTCGTTGGCACCGTCGCCCACAGCGATCGTCTGCGCGAGGTTGACCTTCTCCACCTGCGCGATGAGCTTCAGCAGTTCGGCTTTGCGCTTGCCGTCGACAATATCACCGACATAGTGACCCGTGAGTTTGCCGTCTTCGCCTATCTCCAACTCGTTGGCATAGACATAGTCAATACCGAATTTGCGCTGGAGATATTCACCGAAATAGGTGAAACCACCGCTGAGTATCGCGATCTTGTAGCCACAACGCTTGAGCACCGTCATCAGTCGGGGCACGCCTTCGGTAATCGGCAGATGCTCGGCAATGTCCTGCATCACGCTCACGTCGAGGCCCTTGAGCAGTGCCACCCGTTCGGTGAAACTCTCCTTGAAGTCGATTTCGCCGCGCATGGCCCGTTCGGTAATCGCTCTGACCTTGTCACCGACGCCAGCGCACTCGGCCAGTTCGTCGATACATTCGGTTTGGATGAGCGTGGAGTCCATATCAAAACAGATGAGACGGCGCATGCGGCGGTACATGTCGTCGCGCTGAAACGAGAAGTCGATGCCCATGCCCTGCGAAAGCTGCATCAGTTCAGCTTGCATGCGTTGCCGGTCTTCGGGAGTACCACGGAGCGAGAACTCGATACAAGCCCGCACGTTGCGCTCGGGGTGCATGATGCTCGGACGACCCGTGAGACGGATGATAGAGTCGATGTTCAGTCCTTGCGCTGCTACGATCTTTGCGGCTCCGGCGATGTCGCATGCTGAGAGTGAACGGCCGATGACGGTGAGGATATAGCGGTTCTTACCCTGTCGGTTGACCCAATCCTCATACTCTTCATCGGTGACAGGCGAAAAGCCAATGTTCACACCGAGCTCGTTGGCCTTGAAGAGCAGTTCTTTCATCACCTGACCCGACGAGCGGTCGTCGATGCGGATGAGGATGCCCAAGGAGAGCGTGGCGTGGATGTCAGCCTGGCCAATGTCGAGCACCGTAGCGTCGTAGTTGGCAAGGATGTTTGTGATCTGAGCCGTCAGTCCGGGGCGGTCCTGCCCAGTGACACTGATGAGTATTTGTTCCTCCTTGTTGTTAGAATTATGTTCATTGTTGCGAATGTCGTTCTCTGTATTGTCCATGCTCTATTTCATCAAACTGTTATGCTTGTTGCCCAGCGCTCCGTAGACGACTTTCTCTACGAGCGGCTTGCTTGTCTCTTCGGTGAGCCCATGGCCGAGCCGTCCGTAGATAAAAGGCACTTCCAATCCCTTAATACAATAATGAGTGATATCGGCAACAAGATCCACATTGTCAATGTCGAACTCTCCGTCGGCCTTTCCGTCAGCATATACTTTTCGGAAAAGTTCAATCTCGTCCTCGTCGAAATTCTTGCGCACCTTCTCCACCGTCCAGATGTTGCGGAAGAACTCAGCGCGCAGGTTACCGTTGCGCACCACTGTTTCCTTGATCATGCTCAGATGGGTGTAGATGAGCTCTACGATCTTATCTTGTGGACGAATCTTTTTCGCGGCCACTTCGTCGAGCTTGTCACTCAGCCGTTCGAGTTCAGACTCGATGACGGCGTAGTAGACATCCTCCTTGCGGTTGAAGTAAGTATAAAGCGTGCGGCGGCCTTTGCCTGAAGCTACGGCAATGTCATTCATCGTCGTGCCGGCAAGTCCATTCTTGGCGAAGAGTTGTCTCGCCACATCCACTAATTTCTGCCTTGTCTTTGAGATTGACATGTTGTTTCTGCTATTTAGTGCACACTATGTTGCACATTCGTAATCTGTGTGCAAAAATAACTGATTTTTCTGAGATGGCAAAATCATAAGAGCGATTTATTATTCTTTGCCTCATTTTCTTATCATTTTGTTTTTTCACAGTCCTTCTTCCGGCAGAGTTTGCGGCAATATTCCGCAATACCTATATTAAGGCTGTTCTATCCTTTATGATGATGTGTATCACTCTTTAATAATCATGTGCATCTCTTTAATTACTCTATTATATCCGTATTTGTTAATAAGTAATAATTATCAGTAGTTTCTCTCGGAAACATTTGGTAGTTTCGGATAATCCTCGTACCTTTGCAGTCGAAATTGAGAAATAAACATTTTCTCAGTTAGCTTACATCGCGGAGTGGAGCAGTTGGTAGCTCGCCAGGCTCATAACCTGGAGGTCGCACGTTCGAGTCCTGCCTCCGCAACTAAACAGCCCGTAAATCCTTCTAATCAAAGGATTTGCGGGTCTTTCCGTTAAACTGGTCGGACAAAACTGGGACAGTACAAGGATTGCATTGGCTGCGTCTGTGCGGACAATGTTAAAAAAATGTGCTCTACAAAAAAGGAACTTCTTACTAATAACAAGCTCTCAGGTTTTACTTACCCTAAGCTCCATAAGGGTAAGACTTGGTTCGTCGACTTCTTTGTTTATGACCCTTGCAGCGATTCCATGCGTAGAAAAAAGTACATGCTTGGCAGATATTCGTCCAAACGTGAACGTGATACGATGGGTGCTATCCTCGTCAACAATCTCACGGAAAAGCTAAAGAACGGGTGGAACCCCTTCATCGCCACGAAGAATACGCGTCGCCTGACAGCGTTCTCAGATGTTTTGAAGAAATATGAGGATTACACGCTGATTGCTGAGGGGAAAGGCATTCTGAAACACAAAACGGCTGTAGACTATCGTAGCCGACTCAAGCAGCTGCGCATCTATCTTAAAGAGTCAGGCGTTAGCATCCAGTTTGTCTATCAGTTCGACAAGACTTTCGTGATAGACTTCCTCGATTATCTTATACTCGACAAGGATGTCTCTGCCAAAACCCGCAACAACTATCGCACTTGGTTATCCACTTTTGCTACTTGGCTCAAGGAGAGGCAATATATCGACGCCAATTTCATTGAAGATATCCACATGCTGAAAGAGGAGGATAAGAAACGTGATCCTATCCCGCAGAAGGAACTGCACCGGTTGAAGATCTACGGGATGCAGCAAAAGCCGGCTTTCTATCTCGCCTGCATGATGGAGTATTACTGTTTCATCCGACCGGATGAGTTGCGCTATGTGAAGATAGGGGATATTAGCATCAAGGATCAGACGGTTTTTGTACATCCCGAGTTCTCCAAAAACCGCAAAGGCCAGTTTGTAGCCCTCAATGACAAGGTGATAAAGCTCATGCTTGACCAGCGCGTCTTTGACCATCCCTCCCATCACTATCTAATATCCCGCGACCTCACTCCCGGACCTGAGCAGTCCTACATCAACCAGTTTCGTTACGAGTGGGCGAAGTTCCGGAAGGCGTTGGGCTGGCCTATGTCCTATCAGTTCTACAGCCTGAAAGACTCCGGAATACGGGATCTTGCCAATGCCGAGGGCATTGTTGTAGCCAGAGACCAGGCACGGCATACCGATGTCAGCGTCACTAACAAATATTTAAAGAATACACGCTATGCCCATGATGAGACCAAGCACTTTAAAGGGGAGCTATGATCACTCACCGCTCCCCGACGAAATTACATATTACAATATAAGTAGTACAAATATTCTAAAACTCGTAGAAGTATCCCGTCTTCTCTTTCTCGATGCCATCATCTTTGACGGTCATCTCTATCTTGCTGCATATATACTTCTTGTTCCAGAACATATAAAGCATGGTCGGATCGGGTACGTCGTCTGTCAGGAACTTGATGGCAATCTCGTCTTTAGCGTTTATATTCAAGGTCTTGAATTCTTTTTCGCTTGTTGCGCCTCTCATGTTGCCAAAGCGTCTGCCTGTTGTTACCGGAGTATTTTCCAAAGACAGGCTCCCGCTCTCAGTGTTGACGATATAAGTTGGGAACCATCGATAATCAGTGTATAATACGGGCACTCTATAATTCAAATCCTCATTATCGAGTCTGCCGGAAGCCTTCACAGCTTTGTGCGCTTTTAGATTGACGACACAATCTGCTTGGAATGCGACGGGCATACTTGTATCATCTGTACTCTTTTCGTCTTTAGACTCCGAAGATCCCTGCATGGCATCCTGTACAGTATAGTAATAATCTCCGTCATCATCTACCTGCATGTTTTCCAAAGCTGCTTGCTTCTCATTTGTTACGGATGGCATAATCATCCATGGTGCCGGTCCTCCGAAAGGTGAGCCCCATATGTTTCTTTTCTCATCATCATTCTGGTTGCGATGCTGTATCATGGCAGCCGGGCAAATGGCGATCTCTTCCTGGTTATCACTCTTGATATCCCTGATGATGGGATTGAAGAAACCGCATTGTGTTAATTGCCAAGACAGATTCTCGTTCTCGGGGTTCCCGTCCACAGGCAGTTCAGCGTAGATATAATAATTTCCGCCCTGCTTGAATATTTTTGTGCGCTGCTCTCTGGCTGTCATCTTCTCGATGGCATCCAGCATTTCTTTGCGCGTGCCATATTCAATGGTCTCGTAGTCTTTGAATACATCTTGTGAGATGAACTCTCTGAAGTCTCTGTCAGATGCATCGTCGAAGGCATAGGACACATTTGATGTCACCAAGTTCTCGAGGCTCCCTTCCTCGTCGTGTTCTACGTTAAAGTCATCTTCTGCCTCATATGTGACCACGCCTTTTGCGAGCAGCTCATTTGTAGCCTTGATCTTTACCGTTTTGGCTGTCTCATCAAAAATGAATGAAGCATTGAATAATTTCCGAAACTCATCCAGGAACTTGTAGACTGTCCAATGTGGCAGCGCGTCTTTTATCTTCCCGGTTCTGCACCCAGATACGATCACCAGACGGTTCCATGGATCTTTGTCCAGATCATTGGCAGATATGTGATATCCCTCATAGTCCATCACCTTTTTTAAAATATAAAATAAGTAAGGCATCGGCGCAAGGTTATACATAAAATGGAAAGTGCCCTTTTCCTTATGCCCGTTTGCCTTCATATCTCCTTTGAATGTTACAACTCTGTTAGCCAACACGGAATTACTCTCATCATGTATTGTAGACAAAATGGCCACGCCTTTCTGTCCGACAATATTGGAGCTGCTTAGGTCAATATGCAGGGCATAGTTCTTCAACGTTGATATTTTATATGGCGGATTGAATCCAAACCGCTGTAGCATGGCAGTGTCAAGTCCGGAGTCCAAGACTATTTCCGGATAGTCTATCTCATCGATAAAGTGCTTCTCGAACTTTGAGTTGTACTTCACCCTGCTTTTCCCGGCTGTGATCTGCAATTTCACCTCGTCCTTAGTGATGGCCGTTACGATTCCCTTGCCGCTCATCACGAGTCTGTTGGCAGCATACAAGAAGCACTTCTCGAAATCCGCAATTTTCTTGTGCACATCAAGGCGCTGCACGTTGCCGAAGACCTCCCGGTTTGCTGCAATGGCCAGCGGAAACGTGATGTCGTAGGTGTAAGCCCCTGACGACTTCACGAATTCGTTCTCCATGGTGATCTTTATGTTCTGAGTGGTAAGCGGATATGCCTTCTTCCCATTGAGCGTACATACTATCATAGCGTATTTTATTTATTGTTTTGCAGATGGTTCCAGTGTCTCTCCGCTCTTTTGAATTTCTCCATCGACACGTCAATGCCGTCATCAATGGCCTGCCCGAGTTTGCTGAGCGTCTCGTTGGTCTTGAGCAGCGTGCCCTCGATATCACTGTTGTCAGTCGTGACATTGACCTGCGGTGCATAGGCAATGGCAGTGCTGTCACCTTTTCCCAGTGTCCGCGTCACGTCATCCGCTGTCAGTGACGCAACGCGATTATTTTTCTGTGCCTCGTCGATGAGCGAGAAGACAGGACGGAGTTTGCTGTTGTTCACCGCCTCGTGGTTAGCCACGAACTCACCTTCATGCACGACGCCGACCTTCTTATGGTAGTCCTTGCCGCCTGTGAATCCACCGACATAATAGCCGGCTTCCTCTGCCTGGTGCTGCTTCTTGATGGTGGCGATTTGCATCATGCCCGCTGCCGTGGCCATAGCAGCAGCCACCGGTCCGAGCCACACGTTGATCTTCGAGCCGGACGCATAGGCGTTGATGGCAGCGAGGGCAGTGGAGGCGAGTGCCTGGGCGATCTCTATCTTCATTGCCTTCCTGTTGGCCTTGGTTTTGACCTTAGCCAGTTCCTTGTCACGCTTCTTTTCAAGTCGCTCCCTCTTTTTTGAGTTGTTCCCGGCGGCATCTATCTGCTTCTGATAGTTGGCACTGATCCTTGACGTCTCCAGGTCGCTGCAGGCCTGCGCATATGAGGGAGCCGTGCCCATGAGGTTGCTGATTCCGCTGAAGGCGGCTTGAGCAGCGGCAATGATTTTGTCCGTCGTCTCCTGGCTGAGCTGCTTCTTGGCCTCCTGATATTGTGCGAATGTGATCTTATCATTATTGTACAGCTCCGTCAACTTCTCATTGACGGCCTTCTGTTGCTTTACGGCGTCAAAAGCAGAGAAGGAAGAAATAGCAGGGTTGTCACTGTTATATCCAGCATTACTGTCATCAACACCCGCGCGGTTCTTGGCCTTGTTCAATGCATCAGTCCCCTGCTGACGTATGGCAGCGGGGGAGTTCTGCTCGGCTCGCAAGTCCTTGTACTTCTCCTTGATGTGCTCTATGATGGCATCGTACTCCTCTTGTGTCATCTGACCGCTTGCTTTCAGCGTCTCGAACATGCGCGTTACACCTTCCTTCTCGAGTATTTCCTGCTCAGCCAGCGTCATTTTGCCCATCTCCTTGCGATATTCCATCAACTGCTTCTCATAGTCTTCCTGCAACTGCATCTGATGTTCTGACTCTTCCTTGGTTCGCTGCAGTTCCAGGCTGTGCCATTCCTTCGAATCGGCATTATAGAGGGCCTGCTGCTGTTTGATATACCTTATCTTTTCCTGGAAGAGGTTCTCGTCCAAGAGCCGTTCGTTCTGATAGACCATGGCATTCGTCTTATCGTAATATTGCTTACGGAATGACTCTTCACGGCGCAAATGGTCGAGCTCCATGTTTTGGCGTTGGATGTCATTGAGCTGGTCTTGGTAATCCTGGTCAGCCTTGGCACGGTCATCGAGCAGCTTCTTGTATTCGTCGGAGTCCTTCCCATATATGACTCCCAACTTGTCATAGTACTTGACCGCTGCATCATGCCTTGTCTTGATATAGGCAGTGTAAGCAATGTCTCCTTTTGAGTAGGCAGCCATGGCGATGGCGAGCTGCTCGGAATAGCTTGCCTTCACCTCGTCGACCTCCTTCTTCAAAGCCTCCTTGCGTGCCTTCTCGGCTTCTCGCTGTTTCTTCTTCCGCTCCCGCTCCGCCTTGGCAGCGGCCTTCTGATGTGCCTTGGTTACCTTAGGGTCTACATACGTCGATGTTCTGCCTTTTGGCTCCTTAACCGTCGTTTCTCCCGGTGCATCCAACAGCTTCGAGTTCGCCTTCACCTGCTTTTGCAGTTCGTTGGATATGGTAGTGTCGTTTGTGATGATGGCCTGCTCCTGACTGATGCGGGTCTTATTCCATGCCACCATCTCCTGAGCGTTTTTAATTTGCTCATATTGTTTCTTGGTGATGTCGATATCTGATATAGTACCATTCTTGTTCCTACGTCTGATCCAATATTGTCCCCGGAATGTAGAACCCATGATCTGGTCGGTCTCATCATTGAAACCGTTGGCAGCCATCTGCTGCTGATAGAACTGCATGTTACCCTGTCGGGCCTTCAATAAAGTCTGATGGTTCATCGTATTGCTCTGCAATGCCGCCATCTTGTTGAATGCCGCCTGAGCCCTTGCCGCTGCTATGAGGTTGTTGCAATATGCCTGGAGGGCGGACACATTGTTGTTGATGAGCTTGCCCTCGCTGGTGAGTGTACCATGGTACGCCGGTACCATTTTCTTCAGTTGAGCAAGTGCGCGTTGACGGTCCTCCAATTTTAGATTGTTGTCCTCAACTACCCTCTCAAGAGTTTTCATTTTTGTTATTTCCTCGGCCTTATCTTCGTTGGCCTGCTTATTAATCTCAGCCATGACCTGTTGCTTTTGTAAATACACGTTAGCAGTCTTGGCCGCTTCTTTTTGTTCCTTGCTTAAATCGTTGAAATAGCCTATCAGACTCACGATGCCGACGGCTACTGTTGCAAGTACCGAAGCCAACAATCCCCATGGATTGGCTTTTGTTACGGCGTTGAGCTCCGTTTGCGCCACAGTCAGCGCCACGGTGTCCTTTTGCAATGCGCCGACGGCTAGTGTATACAGTCCGATGGCAATGGTTTTGGCTTTATTCCATGCCACCTCCGCTTTGTCGAGGATGGTCTTGCGTGCCTGCCATACTGTCATGATCTTCGTCCAGTTGGCTGCTATCTTTGTTGCTACAGAGTATGAGCCTATGACAATGGCCAGCTTCGCAATTAGACCGATGTTATTCTTCAACCATGGTACAATGACAGCGAGGGCGTGCACAAGTGCCGATGCCCCCGTGATGGTATATTTCACCACCGGCATGAGCTGCTCGCCGAGCTCTATGCTCAGGTCCTTGAAGTGTTTCTTGGCCTTATCAAGCTCTGCCTGCGCACTCTCGTTGGCACGGTTGAACTCATCCAATACCGACTGCCCGGTTGCGTATGCGGCATTGGCCGTGTTCTCGGCTGTCACCACATCGTCGAGTTTGTTGGCCAGTACCGAGAGCACCTGCACGGCACGGCTGCCCGACAATCCCATCTGGTCAAACATAGGAGCGAGTTTGTCAAAGCCTCCCTGCCCCTTCATCGTTGCGAAGAACTGCAACAATGCTTGGTTGGCATCCGTCTTCAGCAGGTTCGAGAACTTCTTCACGTCCATGCCGGCGAGCTGTGCGAACTTGGCGGGCTCCTTGAACATTGCCGTAATCAACTGTTTGAGCGAAGTGGCCGACACCTCCACCTCCTGCATGTTTTGGTCGAGGACTGAGCCGAATGACATAATCTGCGGGATGGTCAGCCCGGCTTGTTTTGCCACGCCTGACAATCTTGCGGCAAAATCCACAAGATAACCGCCACTTGCAGACGACGACTGTGACAGCTCGTTGATGCACGAGCCTGTCATCAGCATAGCCTTGTTCAGCCCGTGCTTGTCATCCTCGTCGAAAGCCATGGCCATCTTGCCTATCTGCGCCACGGCATCGTCACCGAGGTCATCGCCGAGGGCTACATTGATCTTGTCGGCTGCGTCGACAAAGTCTTTTGCCCCTTTCTGCGAGCTGATACCGAGCCGACCGGCGGCACCAGCAAGCTGGTTCAGCTGGTCCCGTCCCGTGCGCGTGTTCATCTTCTTGAACTCCTCGTTGAGAGCCACCACCTGGTCTTTTGCCATACCCGTGTATTTCTGCACGTCTACCATTTGTTCGTCCATTTCGGCATAGTCCTGCACCGAGTTGCGGATGGTCATGGTGATGCCAGCGATACTTGCCGCCACACCCGCGAGTGCCGTCTGGTAGCGGTTGAGCTTATCAGCGATTTTGCCGAAGGCGCTTGGCTGTTCTCTTGTTGCCTCATTCATCTTCTGCATCTCAGCTCGGCAGGCCTTGATGCGGTCGGCGAGAGCCTTGTATTCCTTTGAGTTCCGTGCGACATTACCCGATCGCAGCTCTTTGTTGAGCGCACGCACCGTCTGGGCGAGTTCTTTATAACTCGCCTGCGAGAGGTCTTTGACTGACGTCGAAAGCCCATTGATATACTTCTTCTGCTCCCTAATCTTCGAGGAAACGCTATCAATGTCCTTCTGCATGTCAGCGGCCAGCTGATGGTTCTTTGCAGACGACGATGCATAAAGCGCCTTCTGCTGCTCCTTCATCCGCTTTTGCTGATCCTCCAACTTCTTCAATTCTGATTGGGCCTGACGTGAGTTCAGCTCAATCTCCGCACGGAATTTCTCAGTATTACCAGGCATATTTTTTATTTCCTTGTTCTATCGATTAAAGTACCAAACAGATAAGCTATCAGTATAAACGCCCCCCATCCTCCAAGAGTTATCAGCACATTTTTGTACCATGGCAACTTCTTTTCTACATAGACATTCTTTGGAACGTACTGTGGTATGGTGTCATGCACGATGCTGTCTTTCCGCATGATAAACCTGACGGCGCTGTTGCTGTGCGTGTCTTGGTTCTGCTTCACCAGCCATGCCTTCTCTATCTTACTGATACGGATGCCATAGCTGGCCATCATCGCAGAGTCTGCCTGTTGGATGATGGTCGTATTGTTCGATACCACGCTGTCCGTGCGGTACACCGTATCACGCTGATGGATGATGCGCTCATGAATCTCCGGGACTACAACACGCTTGGCAGCACATGAATAGAAGAGCAGAGTAATGGCGCAAGTGATTATAAGTACAAATCTACTGCGCATATCTCTGTGCCTCCCACTCTCTACGTTTCACCAATCCGTCGAGGACAGCTCCTTTGCAGTGTATCCATCTGTGGAACTGCGCTTGTATCTCTGCTACCGGGCGCCCTGCCTTGACGTATTTGAAGAGCGTGGAATTCTTCAGTGCGTCGAGTCCGAGATTGAAGGCGAAGTCAACGAGCGCGTCGAACTGCCCTTGCGTCCTCACCTGTGGAATAGCTGACAGGAACTTCTCGATAGGAGCAAGGTCACTCAGCAGGTAGCGTTCCGCCTCACTCTCGTATATTCTGTCGTATTGGCGTACGCCCTTGGTATGGCCATAGCCGATCGTCCACGTGTCATCACTTTTTTTGTACGCAGTCAGTTCCAATCCCTCGGCCTGTTTGACATGCTCTATCAGTGTCTTTGATACCTTCTTCATCGCTTTTTGTGTTTAAATATGATTTTAAATATGGAATTCTCTCGATGAACTCGAATCTCAGCACGTAGTACAGAAAGGCGAATATCAGCCATGGCGTCGAGCCTTCCTTGAAGATCTTCTTGCAGTTCTTGATGATGTTCAGCCCATAGAAGTAGATCACCACATAGGTCACATAGCTCACGCACTGCAGCGCTCCCTCCTCCTGATTCTTGAATTTCCCTATCGCATAGATGCAGGTACAGAAGACGAAAAACACTGTTGCCTCCCCGATGCACCGGGCTGCTTTCTTAAACTCGAAATCCTCCTTGTTGGCGATCATCCCGGAGAGATAGCCAAAGATGAAGTTGGCGAAAAAAATTAGGAAGAGAGAGCTCAGCTCCCCCTGCAGAGGTCTGAGATAAGCAATCACGGCAAGGAAGATGCTTATCATCGTATTCTTAACTATGTCGTACATAGAATCCGTCATTATCTTCGTTTTTTTATGCAAAGATAATGAGGATGACAAGTCTTTGAAAATACGCCCAATTTACTCACTTTTTCTTTAATTATTACACCGATCCCCGACACTGAGCCGTGCCGGGGATCTTTTAGTTTGATTGGCATGTATATCAGCTAACGGGTGTAAGTCCCTATCCCCTCCGTACTGGATGTTGCTGATTGTTATGGGGAACCACTGCCCCCCTTGTCGCTGTTATCATAACTGTATGGTGTTTAATTTGTTTGTTCAAATGGTTATCCGGGCAAAGGCATTGAGAACACCCGGTTGCCTACTTGCTTGTCTCCGTTCCCGCCGCCGTCCCGTGCCACGCCTTCCCAAGGCGGGAAAAACGGTGCATCTCAATCATTCATGTAGTGCATTACCCAGTGCTTGCCGTCGCTCATAAGAATAT
>OGJK01001321.1_pt1 | contig 22888 bp, 18 predicted proteins | sample 1571961 | NCBI WGS metagenome assembly OGJK01 (sample SAMEA2582120, study PRJEB24529) | metagenome | biome: Human gut stool | place: China | collected 2011 | reverse complement strand
TCTCAAGATGTGATTGAAAAGTATATTTTAACACAAGGTTAATTTTAATTTTGTGCCTTATATCCACACACATAAAGAAGTGTGGTTTTACGGCACTGTTTATAAAGAGTTAACAATTGAAGTTTTTGAAAAAATGAACTATTGTTTTACAAAGTAGTTATTATTAAAAAGGCAGAAAATATTCTGTCTTTTTTGATAATTATGTAATAATTTTTCATTAAAAATCTATAATATATCAAATTTTCAAGGGGGTTAATACAATGAAGAAAAATAAAAAATATATCATTTTTCTTACACTTATTCTAGCAATTATTGGATTTATCTATTGTATGCTATATAGTGGATTTAAGATAAAAGATGGAATTGTAATGAGAGATATGAATCGAGTAAATACTGAAAAAATAGCAAAAAATATTCATTCCATTGATGCAAACAAGAAATTAATTTTAACAACAAAAGACTTAACCAATGTAAAGGATGCTTTGAAACAAGCAAAAACTGTTTATCAATCTGATGATATATATATTTTGGAATTTAATTCAGAAAAAGAGAAACAAAGCATAGAAAAAGAGTTAGCAAAGAAAAATATCTCAGTAGAATCATCGACAACCTTAAAAACATCAACAGAAGTTAATGAGCCTCAGATAAAAGCTGATGATGGAATAGAAATTACAAATGCAGGTTGGACAGATGATAGTGACTATACAAATACAGATGAAGATGTAAAGGAAATTATTACTGACAAAAAAGTAACTGTTGCAGTATTAGATAGTGGTATCAATATAAAGGATGTTGATAAAAAGAGAGTTCTAAATGGAATTAGTCTCATTGGAGAAGATGTCAATGATGACAAGAATGGACATGGAACATTAGTTTCAAAAGTTATTATTAATAATACATTTGATAATGTATCTATTTTACCAATTCAAATTGCAGATAAAAATGGTGAAGCGACTCTTGAGTCATTATTATTTGGAGTCAGAAAAGCAATTGATTTAAATGTTGATGTAATTAATATTAGTATGGCAGCAGAAGGAAAATCTTCTGCACTTGAAAATCTTATCAATGAGGCAACAGATAAAGGCATTATTGTGAATGTTGCTGCAGGTAATAATGGATCAGATGAAAATAAATATTTCCCAGCAAATATTGAAAGTGCAATTGCAGTTGGATCAAGAGATGAAGATGGACAAATTTCTGATTTTTCAAATCATGGAACAGATGTTGATATCTATGCACAAGGTAGAAATATTCAGGTTGGAGATTTTGTAGAATCTGGAACATCAATGTCAACCGCAATTGTTTCTACATATATAGCGATGTTAAAAGGATATGTTACAGATTTAGATAGAGATTTAGCACTTGAAATATTAAATAAAAATAATGAATTTGACACATCAGATAAAAAATCCTATTTGAATTGGAATACAAACGTTTTAGACTATGTACATAAAACATATAAATGGGAACATTTCGATTTAACAAAGGTTGAGAAGAAAGAATTAGAACAAGTATTAGAAGCTGTTTCAACAATTGAACGAACATTTACATTCACAGTTAAAGGCAATGGCTCAACTGTTGATTTGTCTTATTATTATGTTCATGACTATACAGTTTCACATGGTACAAAAAATCCAAGGGATTATTTAATTGGACACACAAGCAAATGTACAACTTGTGGAAAAGCTGCTTCAGACATATTTGCATTCACATTGAGTAAAGATTCAAATGGAAATACAGTTGTAAAAATTCATGGATTTTTTGAAAAACATACTCCATATATTTGGATTAAAGCGACTGCGCCAAGTGGCAAAAAATTAAAAAGTATTTCTGATAGTAAGTATGATATGAAAACTTACACACCAGTACCTGATACAACTACAAAAGTAGAAAGACTTGTTGACTGTGGTATTTATACTGGAGATTGGTGGTATCGAGATAATTCAACAAATACTATAAAATATCAAAGACCAAATAATTCAGCAGATGTTATTACATTAAACTGGATTAGTTCAGTTCATCAAAATAATATTGGACATTGGTTAGATGGCTTCAAAAATGGTGAAGGAACAAATGGATCTAAAACAATGTTTAAAATTGGACAAACCAGCTTCTATAAAAAAGAAGGAGAAACTTTTTGCTTAGATGATACAATGAATATGTCAATTCCAAATGGATTTAAAGTTCGTGAAAATGTTTATTGTGGTACAACAGGTAAGAGTTATGTACGTTATACAAATATTGTTCAACCAGCATATACCATGAACTTTGAATATCATTATATTCCAAAAACATATAATATTACATATGATACAAATGGTGGAACTGCAACATCTAATCGAACAAGCTATAATGTTCTATATGGATTTAAATTAAAGAATGATACAACAAGGATAGGATATGAATGTGCTGGATGGCAACAACTGACAGAACATTTAATGAATGATTATGAATTAAATAATTTTGTTGCAGCTGATTTTGATGAGAAGACGGGTGATATTACTTTTGATCAAAGTAGTTCTAATTATTCATCATATATCTCTGAACACATAAATTTTTATATTGATGGTAATAAATATAATGAAGCAGTCATAGATTTTAGAAGTACATCACCATTAGAAAAAAAGATGTCTCATAGATTTACATGGAATAGAGACAGTGGCTATTATACAATAACAATTGGCGGTGGTAAGGAGCATTCTACATTTGAAGGAAAATATAGCAATGAACAAACAGTAACATATGATAATGTTTATCTTGAAAAAGATTGTGAGTATGCATTTTCACTTAATTTAAAAGCCATTTATAAAACAGCAAATAATATAACAAAGTTCAAGGTTTCTGATCTTAAAATAATAGAATATAAGTCTGTAACTGGTATAAATGAATCAAACATAACAAGTCAATTAACGAAATCAAATTATTATACATTATTTGATAATCGACAAACTGGAGATATAACATTAATTGCACAATGGCAACCAAACAAATACTATATTAAATTTAATCCAAATGGTGGAAAATTTGATAATGATATAAGTAACGATACAATGACTACTTATTATAATTCATCACTATCAACTGATTATATATTTAATAAATATGCATGCAACAGAATTGGCTATAAATTCAATCATTGGAATCTAGAAAAAGATGGAACAGGAACAATTGTTAATACCATTAATAATCTGACAACAGAAAAAGAAAAAGTTATTACACTTTATGCACAATGGACACCTATTACATATAATATTAAGTATGATGGAAATGGAGCAACTAGTGGTTCAATGTCAAACAGTAACCATACATATGATGTATCAAAAGCATTAACTGCAAATGGATATACAAGAACAGGATATACATTTAATGGATGGAATACAAAAGCTGATGGTTCTGGTACAGCATATAGCAATCAACAAAGTGTAAGAAATCTTGCAAATACACAAGATGCTAGAATTACTCTTTATGCACAATGGAAACCTATTAGATATACAATTGAATATGTAGGAAATGGTGCAACAAATAATGTATCTGCATACATTAGTACACATACATATGATACACCAAGCAATCTATTAAAAAATAAATACACTAGAACAGGATATGAATTCAATGGTTGGAATACAAAAAGAGACGGTAGTGGTAAATCATTCAAAGATGAAGAATCTATTTTAAATCTAATCTCTTCTCCAATTATTATTGAACTTTATGCACAATGGAAACCTATTACATATAATATTAAATTTGATGCAAATGGTGGAACAGGTACTATGCAAAATATGACTGGTGTTGAATATGATAAAGAGACTCAATTAATTACAAATAACTTTGAGAGAGAAGATTATATATTTAAGGAATGGAATACAAAAGCTGATGGTTCTGGTATAACATATGTTGATCAAGCAAAAGTAATTAATTTAACATCTATAAAAAATGGAACAGTTATCCTGTATGCACAATGGAGACCAATGCCAGTAGTTGAAGGAAATGATATTGCAATTTTGAAATCAGATGGATTAAAAATGATTGAAGATGGCTCACTTGGAGAATTTCTTAAAAATGAATCGTCATTAAAAGCAAAGAAAAATGTAGATAACATTACTGTTGTTGATTATACACTAACTAATTTAGATCAAATTAAACAAGCAATCAATGATACTTCTGAGCTAGGTAACTCTATTGAAATGAAATATAGAATAAAATTCAGCAATGGAGGCATTGGAACGAAAACAGAAAAACCTTGCAACTTAATAATTGTTACAGCAGTACTAGGTGATACAAATCCTGGATATATTCGATATATTGTAAATATCGATACATTGAAAGCAACATCAAAATGGAATAATGGAGATAATCATACACTTCTTCAAGAAGCATTAAGTGGAGAAACAGATACAGGTAAGACATTTACAATCACTAAATAATAGATTGACAAGCCATGAATTTTTCATGGCTTGTTTTGATGCTTCAAAAAATGAGAATATTTTTTTGTTAGTTCAGTAAGATGATAAAAACATGATTGGAGTAAGAAATGAGAATATTATTAACAGTTTTACTATCTTTTATTATCATTGTTTCAAGTGTTTATACAGCTTTCGCGGAATCTTTATCTGAATTAACAAATCATTTGCAGCAACAAACTGATGAAATAAAAATGATTGATGCAAAAATTATGAAAAAGACAGAAGAAATATTAGGAATTGAAGCTAACTTAAAATCAATGCAATCAGAGTTGAAGCAACAATATGATGATATGAAATTACGAATAAAATATATGTATGAAAATGAATCAAATAGTATTGAATCAATATTTAATCAAACTGTTTTAAGTAAGACTGAATATAAAATGGAATTAATGAAATATGATAGAGAAAAATTAGATGAAATTCAAGATACAATTAATGAAATTAAAGACAATAAAGAAAGATTAGTTGATGAAAAAGAAAAACTAGAAAAAATGAAAAAAGAATCATCAGAAAAGAAAAACACACTTGAAAAAGAAATTAAAAATAAAAAGAAAGAATTAGAGAAAGAACAGAATATAGTAAGTCAAGCAAAAAATGCAATTAATACAAGAACAGAATTAACATATACAACAACAAATGATTATGGCTATTCAGATCAACAATTGGATTTAATTTGTGCAATTGTTGCACAGGAATGTTCAACTTCATATGATGGTGCATTAGCAGTAATTACTTGTGCAATGAATCGCTGTGAATCTGCACAATGGAGATATAATGGCTTAGATCCGCTTTCGCAATTATGTGCAAGAGGACAATTTTGCTATTCAATTGATGGACAACATAAAAAAAGATTGAATGGCAATTATTCAGATTTTGTGAAGCAAGCAGTATTAGATTGTTTAAATGGAAAGCGAAATCATAATTATTTGAGTTTCAGAGGATATCAAAAACCTGGCAGTATAAATATTGGAGATAATTGGTATTTTAATCAAAAATAAGTCTTGAATTAGATTCAAGACTTATTTTTGATTAGTATTGGCGATTTACAAATTTTTTAATATTTTCTACATTTAAAAATCCATTACTTTTATTTCCAAAATCAACTTCTGCATCTGGAAATTGTTTTTCACAAAGTTCAATAAGCTTCACACAGTCTTTTTTAGAACGAAAAATAATTCGTCCAGTTTTGTCAAAGATGTAATCATATTGTTTAATTAATTCTTCCATGTTTTCTCTCTCCTCTTTTATATTAAATTTCTAATGGCATATCATATTGGTATCCTCCACCAGTGGAACCCGTTGTATCTTCAAACATTGGAGCAATTTCACCATAAGCCAGACCGTCACCATCTCCATATTTAGCATGCGAACGATCATAATAATCATCAACCTTTTGATGCATTTCTGCTTTCTGTGCATCTGTATAGAATGATGAATTATCAATCGCATTATCTAGATTTTCTTTTGTAAAATCTTGTTCTGCCTCATATCTATGATAAGATGGTTCATCTGTAATATTTGCCTCGTTCAAATGATAAGGAATTGATCTCTGTTCGCGTGTTGCACAAGTACCGTCGCTATTGACTTCTCCAACACATTTACCTGAAGGTGGTCCAACTCTATCGAATTGATCCCCTACTTGCATTACTTTCATTTCACGAGACTCTGGTACTGTACCATCCTTCCAATTATATCCAATATCATACTTCTTTGTATTTCCGTCATAATATACGCACGATACATCTTTTTCATTTTCAGGAACTCGTACATCGCCTCTGTCTTCTTTTGACGTAGCATCATAATTGGTTTTTAGTTCGTCGGTTAATGCAGATTTCTGTTCATCTGTTAGTTTTCCGTCACCTTGCTTATAGTAATCCTCTAATTTTTTTTGATTATCATAATCATATTTTGAATCATATTGTTCTGGTTCTCTAACTTTCGATTCAAAATCATCAACTTTTTTATCTATATCAGTTGGGATTTCTGACGATTCATCAAATACAGCACCTTTACCTTCTTCTCTTTGGCGAATTTCGCTTTCTGTTGCATTAGAATTAGTATTCTCTGGTGAAATTTCGCTTGTTGCGTTCGGATGTCCGGTCAGGATATTATCTGTGATATTTTGTGCATAATCTCTGGCATCTGCTTCAACCGGTTGGTCTCTATATCCTCGATAATCATCCTCTGGACAAACATAATCATCAAAGTTTTCTTTGAATTGATAGTCTTGTTCGGTTTGAGGATTATCTGCTCGTTCATGCTGCCAACAATGTCGAGACTCGTGGGCGATAGTATCAGCAGTTTCCGCAGCATCACCCATATTAAAGCGGTTTATGTAAATGGTGTTGTTGCTTGCAGCATATCCGCCATAATCGCCAGGGTTCTCATTGTTGTAATAAGCTATGTTGGGCTTGTTTTCAAGCTGGAGATCTTTTGCGATGCTATCGCGGAGATTCTCTACAGCTTGTTCCTTTTCGACTTGCGAAAGGTTGTCCCAGTTGTTCTGTTCAAATGCACCCAGATTTTCACGAGTTTCACTGCTTATATCTGATTTGTTGGCAACATCTTCCGCTGTTGCTGTGCCTTCTGGCTTCACATCAGCAGCAGAAGCGTTTGCGTTTTCGGGCAAATTAGTAACTTGAACAGGAATTTCATAACCTAATTCTTGAGCTGCGGCAATTCTATGGCGACCATCATCGGCAAAGGAATAACTCCCGTCTGCTTGCTGTTCGACTTTAATCATGTTTTCCGGGTCGAAGTAAGCGTGTGCCGTGTCCTTCAAATCCGGGTCTTGTTTGATTTCGTCGAGAGATTTGCCGCTATCCAATGCTTGCTGAACATCCGGTATTCCTTCGGCAATACGCATATAGTCTTCTTTGGTATTGCCATGGTGATTCCAGAATTGGTCACTATCCATACCCTGTGCGTATGTCATATCAATGTCAGACGCATTAACCATCACACAATTATCGGGAAGCTCTGTAGCAGATACATCCTTGCCACTTTCCGGCGAAGGAGTTGAAGCGTCTGTTGTAACCTCCATACCCAAGAATTGTTGTAAATCAGCATTGAGTTTTTGCCACTCAGGGTCCTGGGAATATTCCGCATAATCATCAGGACCATAGTTGTGTTCGCTCATATACTCCGCCATATTATTCATAGCGGTACGATATGCGTCTTCACCTTCGGGAGTTTCAGCCTTATTTTCCATTCTGGAATTTGTATCGTCCGGCTGTTCCTCGTTTTGGTCACGAGTATCTGTGGAACTGTCAGTCTTATTATCCGCAGAATCGTTTTGAACTTCAGTATCATTTCGAGGTGCTTCGTTCTCGGTATCTACTGTTTGAGTAGATTCTGTTTCTGCAGGTTCATTTTGCTGTTCTGTGCCGTTTTCAGAAGGATTTCTGTTTTCCGACTCTGCGGCATCATCAACATTGTTGTCAGCATTATGAACATCAGCATTTTCAGCTTCATCCTCAGCCCGTTCTGCTGCTTTTTGATTTTCTTCTTCGGCAGCCTGTTCTTCTTCCTCTTGTTCACGTTCGGAATTGCTACCGTCTGTAGATTCATCTTCTTCGTTACGGTTCTCGGAATCATCGTCAGAATAATCTTCTAACTCACCAAGGTCTTCCTCATCGTAATCATCGGTATCGTCACCGTCTTCGGTGTCGGCTTCGGTATCTGCCTCAGAACCATCGGGTTCACCGTCGTTATCCATATCGCCATCGGCTTCATCGCCGTCAGCGGTGGAGTCGGTGTCCTCGGTCTGAGCTTCGACGTCGTCTTGTACGCCATCACCGTCTTCGGTGTCGGCTTCGGCATCAGCCTCAGAACCATCGGGTTCACCGTCGTTATCTATGTCGCCATCGGCTTCGTCGCCGTCAGCATTGAAGTCGGTGTCATCGGCCTGAGCTTCGCAGTCATCCTGCGTGTCATCAGAATAATCTTCTAACTCGCCAGGGTCTTCCTCGTCGTAATCGTCACCGTCTTCGGTGTCAGCTTCGGTATCAGCCTCAGAACCATCTGGATCACCGTCGTTATCCATATCGCCATCGGCTTCGTCGCCGTCAGCGTTGGAATCGGTGTCCTCGGTCTCAGCTTCGCCATCGTCAATATCATCATTGTCTTCTGAGCTATCATCAAGAGGCTCGTCCTCAGAATAGTCTTCGGTCTCACCTATATCCTCGTCATCCCCTTGGGCATCCAAGTCTTCATCCGAGGAATCATCAAATCCAACGCCGTCCTCATCACCGGAAGACATTTCATCATTTTCGTAATCGGTATCATCAATTTGTGAATCCGCATTGTCTGTATCATCGCCTTCAGAAAAACCTACCTCTTGACTATCATCCGGTTCTTCTTCGGAGTCCGATTCGTCATACTCCTCGGTGCTATCTTCTGGAGATTCAGTAGTGTCAGTATCTTCATCAAAACCGCCAGATTCACCTGCTTCTTCGGTTGTAGCTTCTTGCGTAGCTTCGGAAGATTCGCCGCCCGTTTCGGCTGTAGAAGTTTCACTTACTTCGGAACTACTACTAACTTCGCCGCTGCCACCGCTTTCAACGGAACCACCGCCGCCACCTTCGATTTCTGACATTACTTACACCTCCTTGTTGTTTACTTTGCTTTTTTGCTTGTTACGAGCTTCTTTCAACCATTGACCATCATCTGTGGGACCATCATCAAAACCTACACCCCCACAGATAAGGTCAACTTCTATTTGAGTATCTATTGCAGTTTCTCCACCTGTTTGACCGAGTTGATCAACAGGTGCTTGCTGTTCCAGTCGTTTCATGTTCGTCCTCCTTATCTATAGCAGTAATCGGGCTGAACGAAAAACGTGAGCTGTTCGGGTACTCCACCATAACGGAACGTGGAAACAGAAATGTGTTTGCAACGGTTGGCAGCTCGCTGGATGCTGTCTGTTAAACAACCGTTTATTTCTCGTTCCAGGATACTTCCACGCACAACACGGAACATGATAAATTCTTCTTCCATCTGAAAGCTGTTGTACAGCATACTTTCCAACTGAGCTTTACTATCAATCAAAGCATTGTTCACTCTGAAATAGTTGTAGGGAGAAGATGGACATTCGGGGTAGTGCTTTCTATTCCATGTGTGGTCTTTAGCAATTTCGTCGTCGCTTAAATTCATGTAGCCATAGTTTGACACAGCAGATGAATCTGAATATTGGTTGTCCCAAGTAACATCAACGTGGTGGTAATATCCGTTTATTCTTACAATGTTCCATGCGTGAGGACCGGCACCGATTGAACTGCTACCTTTACCGGAAACTACCCAACACTCTAAACCGATTTTGTCACACAAGAATTTAAATGCTTTTGCAAAGCCCTCACATACACACTTGTTTTTCAAAAGTGCACCAATTATGTTATGAGCTTCTGCGATATTACGCTCATTAGGTCTGTGACTGGTTGCAGCAACAGTATCGTATTCTAAATTGCTTTTGAGGTAGTCATGTAGAGAGCGAACCTTATCATAATCAGATTGATGGTCGTTGATATGCTCACTAATAATTGTCTGAGCAGTAGCATCTAATTGATTACGAATCTTCACAGATTCAGCAGGAGAGTATAGATAAACAGGCATTATATCTCTCCGCATCAAACTCGACATGACACGAAACTCTTGACCTACATAGAAAATCTCTGGATGGTCATTCAAAACTTCAATGGCTAATTCAGCCGCCGGAATCGAACCGGTAACAGGAAAGCTTCTTCCTCTATTTTGAAAGCATTGGAGGGCAGCATCATATATCCGTTTATTAGCCCCCAAGTTGTTGTAATACACGCTCTGCACTCAGCTCACCTCCAATCTGCAATTACCAAAACTTTTTGCTTTTCTTTACCGAGACCTTTAATTCTCGGCTCACAGAACCACTTTGGTTCTTAATATAAATTTTGCACTCACCCAAACCTCTACCTAATACATAACCGCCTCGGTATTCGGCAACATTTTTATCGCTACTAACAGCTCTCAAAAAATCCTTGCCGTAAGCATTTTCTGGAACAAGTCTATATTTCCATTCTTTCTGCTCGCCGACACCAAGTTCAAGGAAACTGCAAGGACAAATAATGTCTTCAATTTCCGGTTGTACTTCAAGAGAAATAGTTTTAGAAACTTCCTGGGTATATGCAGTTATACAACAACGCCCACAATCTATTGCCGTAATAACACCAGAGGAAAAATCTACGTTTGCTACAGAGTGGTCATCGCAGCTCCAGCGAATTTCGTCTTTGTTTTCGGCGTTATCTGGAACGATTGTTAAGGTTAATTCGCTTGTCCCTCCCACTGGCATATAAAGAGCTGAGGGAAACAGCGTAATGCCGGTTATTAAATTACGTTGTCGAACTTTTATGACTTCGATTGCAACTGGATAAGGATCATCCCCGATATACACGGCTATTTCAGCCGTACCTACAGCACGAGGATACAAGGTACAACCATCAACATCTATGGTGTCGCTTGAATCTGTTACAACTCGCAAAGCGACCTCGCTATCAGCGGGGAAAATATGTGCATCCAGTTCTACGGCACGTCCAACATCACAAACTTGCGGAAGTGTAACAGTACACATGGGCGATGCTTGGCATACAAGCTCTAAATCTTCTTTTTCACTTTCAGTTAAGAACTCTTTTGCATGAGCAGGAAAGTTGTAACTTAACTGAGATAGGAATGGACACAATGCTTCCTCTTCGATGATTCCTAAAAGAAGCTTTCCGATGTCATCGGGGTCAACGCTAAAATATAACTTGGTTCCTTGTCGCTTAATAAAGCGTGTTTCTGTTCCCATCACTAAAGCGTATATAGGAGCATCAGTATCTAATCTGATGTAGTCATCCTCGCTTTCGCATAAGGCAACGACAACGGGGGCATCATAAGGAAGCTCATCGTTGGCATCAAAAGGCTTTATCTCAACGGTTGTCAACGGGCAATCTGTCCATGTGATACCGTCGTCTGAAACATCTTCAAATATGCCTTGCTCCTCTAAAACTTCATAAACGGCTGTAGTCATTTCATCATTATTGCTTACATTAACGACCGGGATGATTATGCTTTCATCAGTTTCTTCGCCGCCTAACATTTCCAGTTTGCCGAGTCTTTCATATACGTTTGCATCCATCGGCAAAGCTTGGCTCATAAAGGAAATACAATGAGAACTTCTGTGTGCCAGTTCCTCTAACCATTCACATGTAAACTCGTTTGAAACGCAAAGCATTTCGTAATCGGAATTTACCTCACGGTAAAGTTCTGTAAACAAGCAATCAGACCACTTTTCGAGTCTTTGATGCTGAAAACTCATTAAGGAACTATATGGAGATAATTTTTTGCCATTTACTGATATTTTAAGTTCAGGCAAAAAAGGGTTATAAAATACAACTACTTGATTCATTTATTGCCTCTCGCTTTTCCATAGATTCCCTCGTAAATCAACTGGTATTTGTTGTAGTTGATTTCCTCAACACGTTTATTGAGAAGCAGGTATCGAAGAACTCTATTCTTGATGTTTTCGTCAGTTAAAAGAACGTAGCTATCGAGATGGTCATAGACACGGCTGTGCCAATTTCTAATTGAAGCCAAGTCCTTTTTGTCGATGCAATCACGAGTAATTTTAGGTTCGTTCTTATAATCTTTTGCAAAGCGAATCGGAAGAGCTTCAAAGAGCCCATTGCAACTGATAAATTCTGCCAGTTTTGCGGCAAAACTACCATTAACAGGAGCCTCACGTTCAAAACACGAGCACCAATCAACCATCGACTGAACAATGTCCTGCTTTTTGGAAGCGTTTATATCGGAGCTGTTTATGATCTCCAACAAATCATCCAACTGGAATCCTTCTTCCGCAGCAAGTCCTGTTTCATACTGGAAAACAAGCTCAACCGCCAACTGTCCTTTTATCACCGCAAGAGCGTAGTCGTCTGTGATAAGGTCGGTCTGATGATATTGTTCTTCGCTTTTGTCAATTTGAGTTAAAACTGCTTCGACCCAGTTATTTTGATACACAACTGCAACACCCATAGGGAATCTGGATATTTCTCTTATTTGACTATCATTAAGTCCCATAGAAAGACCTGCGATTTTGCAGTCCTCATAATCGGGAAGCCTCATAATGATTTTTGTGTTTGTATTTTTTACAGCAGACACATCAACTGCTGTGGGAGACTGGTCAACGATAATAAAACCCTCTCCGTATGTACGCATTTCTGCAATGGCAGAACTAATCATTTCTACGGATTTTGCCTGCACATTTGAGCCTTCGCTACCGCCAGTAGGACTGCGCTTCAAAATGTTGTGTGCTTCTTCCATTACGGTTACATGGCGAAGCGGTTGATTTTCTTCGCTTGTACACATACGGTACTCATTCAATTTGAGTATTAGCACACCCATCAACAAGCTCTTAGTTTCCAAAGAAGACACTCGGCTAAGGTCAACGATAGTGTTTTGGTCAAAGAGATATTCTTCATCAATATCATTTACACTACACAAAACTTGACCGGAAATACCATTAGTAAGCGACTTAACTCTCGTCACAAGTGCTCCGGTATAGTCACCCTTGGAATCTGATGAATACGAGGAAGAATTGATGATTTCGGGCAAGGCTTCCAACACGTCATTGAATGTCGGGAATTTGCTGTGACCATTAGGAATATATATGGAGTTTTCCAAATCCCAACCGCATTTTATATACGCTCTCTCAAAGGACTCTTTGAGGATAGCGGGCATAGCTGCGTACAGCGGCCAGCAAGCATTAAATATTTCAATCAATCTGTCAAGATGCTCAAGAACGTGTATTCCTTGATTGAATCGGAACGGATTGATGTGGAGCATTGAGTAGTATCGAGGGTTAGTGCAGTACACATGGATTCCAGGCAGCTTGCCGTAATAACGCTTATATTCACCCTTGGCAGGCTCAACTACCAAAAAAGGAATCTTATGTTCAATCATTTCGTCCAAGATACGATATGTTGTATTGGACTTACCGGAACCTGTAGAACCTGTGATGAAGCAATGCGAGCGAAAACTTTCAAGGTTAAGCTTGACTCTTGCGGTTTCCTTTTCGCCCATGTGGTAAACCTGTCCAAGCTCAACTTTTTTACCACGAGGAGCACCACTTGAAAATCTAACATTGCGTCCAAACTCTGCCATATTAAGAACCGTAACACCAGGGACAGAGTGGTGAGGAAGCCCCATAATATAGGGCATTTCATTACCGCTTATCAAGCTGCAAGGATTAACTGTCTGGCTTTCAACCTCAAAAAACTGGTCATCTCCAGGGATAGAAAAACGAGGATGAATGCAGTAACGCAGGTATTCCAAGAGGGCAGGAGTATTCTCCGTGTTATCTTGTTTCCACACGTTGACGTAAGAGTTTTCAACGCCGGAATCAAAACCTGCCATCAATGCCTTGTATGTACTTGCCGCAACAACGGAAGTTTGCACATTTTCAGAAACAAAGTAACAAGCGATGTCCCATAATCCAAAAGCTTCGCAGTTTTTAATACGAGCAAGATGTTGGTCAATTTTTTCAAGAATATATTTAACGGACTTATTTTCGCTCGTTACGGTGATGGTACGGCTATCGCCGGTTGTATCAGTATCGGTCTCAGTTACGGTTTCACCCTTGGTTTCAGATGTTCCACGAGTTACTGCACTTGCCCAGGAGCTACCGGAACTATATCCGGTAGAGGTGCTGTTATTAAAACCGATACCCAAAAAGCCAAACGAAGTTCCATGACTGCGAGAAGTGGAACGGCTATTAAAATGGCTCGTTGTGTCAGTAAGGCTGTCATTAAGGGTTTTGGAAAAATTCTCACTCATGCCTTTAGAAACAGCCTTGCTATAGTTCTCACCATAGGAGAGCTGAGTGGAAGCAAAGGGAGAAAGACCAGAATAAATCTTTTGCAAACCTCGCTTGCGTTGCTCAAGGATTTCTTTATCCAAAGGTTCAGCAATAAACACTGCAGTGTATTCCGAACCTTTCATGGTATCAATAAATTTTTCGATGCCCTGGACAAAGCGTTCTTTATCTTCGTCTCTTGTGGAAGGTACGATAGATACCGAAGAAACATTTTGACGAGTGCCAAAACGTCCACTCTTATTTATAGAACCTAAGACTTTCTGAACTTCCTCTTGGGGAATTGCCTGTATCTGGCTTCCGGCGAAATTACCTTTGAAGCTTTTTTCTAAAATAGCTTCTGCGGTAGAGGTGTTATCAACAGAACGCACACCAATGTAAAATCCAAGTGCATTTCTTGTACTCTTTATTACGAGGAGACCTGCTGCTTGAATGTTAAAGAAAGCACTATACACGCTGATGAGCTTGTCGTTGGCATTTTCGTCCACATCGTAAACTATGCGCTCAATCTGATATAAACGAATATATTCATCGGACTTTTCAGCAGAGTCAAGTTCTACCAACGGATAACGGTCTAAATTGATCAAATAATTCTTATTTACAAAGGTATCAGCATATAACATTCCTTTTTCCAAGGCGGCGTTAGCCTGTGCTTCATCCAACATAAGTTCAAATTTCTCGGTTTCCATCAGTACCCTCCTGCCGCACATCACTGCGCTACATATGTAAATTTGAAGTGTTAATTCTTGTTTGTGCCAAAATACACTTTAAAGAAATTTTTATTTCGTGATGACTCCTAACGATTTAATGACTGCATCGTTTGTTATTGAATTACACCTTGCGTATTCCATCATAACCATTGCTCGAATAGCTCCCTTTGCCTGGTCATCTAAGTGCTCGATTATTTCTTCTGACTTGTTGCCAAGGAATGAACTTATCTCAAAATCAGAGTAATCCACACCATCATTAAACCGAATAACTAATTCTTTCGGGAAAATGGAAAGTTGTCGAATCAATTTATGCGTTTTCCGGTTGTGGTCATAAAAGAGAACCAAAGATAAATAAGTGCTCCATGCCATTTTTCTGACTTTTCGTTCGATTGCACTGTAAGTTTGCCGAGATACTCCGATGAGATTTGCCAGTTCTTCTTGTGAAATTTCTGCGCTTGTTCTTAGAATGGTCAAATTAGGCGTGAGCGTAGCGATAAATTTGTCCTTTTCTTCATCAGTGAGCAACCACTTATTTGTGCTATTCATTCATAAACTCCTTTCGTGATTTCGCAAATCGTAACTTTCGTAAAGTATATAACTTGAAGAAGAAAAACCCGAAACGCCTGCTTTTTCAAGGCGTTTCGGGTTTTATTGACTACATATTTGACGGCTTATACTGAGAAGCCAGCTTATTCATATTGGAATGTTTTAGCTCAAATGACGAATGAACATAACGGTTGAGCGTGATATTTACATTAGCGTGACCAAGCACTTCACTTAAACTCTTGACCTCAAAACCAACCTCTACACATCGAGTTGCAAAAGTATGTCTGAGCACGTGGAAATTAGCCGGTTCAACATTGCACTCTTTTACATAACTTTTGAACCGATTTTGCATAGTGCGAGGCTCAATGTACTGGTCGGTTCCTGTCAAAATGTATGCTTTGGGATTGGATGCGAATTTCTTCGCAACATCAACGATGAACAACGGCAACGGAATCTCACGAATAGAACATTGGCTTTTGGGTTCTGTGATGACAATTTTCGTTTTTGAAACACTTCCGTTTCCTAAATCTTGAATACGTTGCATTGTTTTTCGGATTTTTAGTTTGCTGTGTGCCAGATCAAAATCTTCCCATTGCAGAGCACACAGCTCACCAACACGTATCCCTGTATATAAAGACAAGAGTACCCCAAACTTTGAATGGTCCATATCGTTTGTGAGCGTTCCTATCAAGGATTCTTGCTCGGACGGGGTAAAAACCCTCATTTCTTTCTCTTTCTTTTTTATGGAAAGTTTGCTGAGATTACAAATCACGGGAAGTTCTTTGTATCTCGCATATTCGATTGTACTTTTTATAATGGTTAGAATATCGGTAACAGTTTTCGGAGACAGTCCACCGGAATTATCCAAACGCCCATCGGTAAGTTGCTGTTCAATAAAGATTTCGATAACATCTGTTGTAAGTTGCGAGAGCTGAACGGCACCTAAATGCGGCTTGATATGTGTTTTTATCAGATGCGTGTACCGTGCTTGCGTAGATTCTTTGGTATTCAATTGCATTGAATGTAGCCAACAATCTAATAGTTCACCATAGGTTGAAGATTTGTTCTTAGTAGGCTGTACCTTTTGGACATTGCCTCTTTGCTCCGTGAGCTTGCGTTTTACCTCGCTATAGGTTTTTCCGTAAACATAGGCGTATTTTGCTTTATGTTCGGAATCGTAGGAACGAATATATCGCCCCTCCCATCTGCCGTCTTTACGCTTGTAAATGTTTTCGCCTTTTCTTGGCATTGTGAGTAACCTCCTCTCTCTGATGCTGACAAGGATTTTGACGGCGAATAAAAATCAAATAAGAATGGTGAGTGCGATTCTATGTAAAATTTGGTATCAAAAAGTCCATTTTTTAATTCTTTTCGACTTTTCCTCCGTACCTATTGACAAATCCGACAACATCGTGTATGATTTTACACGATACTTGTTGAAAAGTGTTGGACTTCAAGTTATATACTTTACGAAACAAAATGGGGTAGCAGGCATCAAAATCGCTTGCTATTTTTTTGTTTTCGCCTTTGTTATATGAAGCCGAGGTATTGGTGTGTTCGCCAGTATCTCGGCTTTTTTGCGTTCTGGCATTTCTAATCTTTCTGATATAGCTTGATTCAAAGACTAAAAGCACTCAAATTCACATTTTTAATATTTATAGTATGACATAGTCAAGAATAAATATCAATAGTCTGTGGTAAATCAAAAAAGAATATTTATAGACTATATATAGGAGGATGTATAATGAGTGAAATAGCTAAATTTATCGGACAGCGTATCCGTAATTATAGAACGCAACAGAATCTCAGCCAGGAGAAATTGGCCGAAATGGCAGGTTGTCATCCGACCTACATCGGACAACTGGAACGAGGAGAAAAAAACGCTACTCTTGAAAGCGTGGAAAAGATTGCATCCGCCCTCAATATCCCTCTTTCCCGTCTGTTTGAAAAGCTCGGTGATAATGAACAAGAGGATAGCATCCCTTTGAAATGCTACGAATTTGTTTCTGCTAAGACAAAAGCAGAACAGAAACATCTTTACAAAATGCTCATAGAGATGGATAAATATAAAAACAAGTAATCGTTAAGATGTTTTACAACTAAACCTTTTGAGCATTTAATTTGCTTGGGTGCAAATGCACCCACCCCTTATTAGCTGGGTGCATTGATGAACCCCGCACACGAACTACATAAATCCCCAAAACAAAAATAACGGCTTTCGACAGTCTCTTTTGCCCTCGAAAGCCGTTATTTTTGGCGTTTGAACCGCCATTTTTGTATCAAATGGTATCAATCTTTGGTTATACACATCGGTATAGTGAGCAAGGTTTGTAAAACCCTGTTCTTTGGCATATTTTTCAAGCATTTTCTTTTGGTTTACAATGCTGTTACTGTCTCCATTCAGTTCGTCATCTCGTGACAGTCTCTCATAAAGTGCTGTTATTCTATTGTTGTCCGGTCTCTTCATAAAATCTCCTTTCCGAGGTATCCATACCTCTGTGACCAGGCATCTATGGATGAATTCATTCTACCATAGATACAGGGGCACTGCTATATAGTGTCTGCTGATTAAACCGTTTCCGGTTGAAAATCAGCAGGTTGTAATCCAATCAGCTCCAAAAGATAAATAAGAGCAAAAAGTATTCATGACTGAATCTTGAATAAATTCGTCACAAATACAGATAACGCAATCGATGTAAGTGTTGTGTCATAGAGCTTGGTTCTTATCAAGTCCATTCCGTAGCAGCGTTTACTTAAACTGAATGAGTGCTCTACCTCAATTCGATCGGTGTTATCCTGATATTCCTGCTTTTTCTCTTTTGATGATTGTTTTGTAAGGCTTGGCCTCCCAAGCTTTGGACCAGATAATCGTATTCCATGAAGCTTACAGAAATTTCTGTTGTCTCTGGTTCGATATATTTGGTCTGCCAGTAGGCGTTCTGGGTAATAACCAGTTCGTTCCCTGAATCGTTCCACTACTTCAACAAGTACTGTACTTTCACTGTAGGCATCATAGGATATTTTTTCTATTCTGCCAAGACCGCTATCATCAATGCTTAAATCAAACTTTGCACCAAATTCAACCGGAGCTTTTGTTTTTCCTCTGACGATTGGTCTAATCCATGGCTGTGAGATACTGACAATGCGGTTTTCCACACTATGAACCTTGTTTTGGTACATGTACTGTTGTTGTTCATATAGCTTATATATTGTCATCAAAAGTGATACTTATAAAACCGTGCACTTTATAATTATATCATTTTCGAGTGAAAAATGCAGTAAAATCAATGGTTTCAAGCTGTTTTTCTATTAATCAGCAGACACTACTTACATATTATGCAGGAATCTCGCAATAGGTAGCAAAAAGACCCTGCTTAAAAAAGCAGGATCTCATTTTGAACCTTATTTTCTTTCTATTCTTTTCATCTATAGAATACGGTCTGTATAGAACTACAGATAAAATTCCATCGGATATGTCGGATATGCAATTTCTTCCAGTTGATCCAACGTTACCAATCCTGCCGGAGCAAGAAGCACTGCCGGAATTCTGTTGACAATCGTTGCACATGTATGCTCGACTGTTGCCGGTTTTACAACATGGAACTCCGTATCCGGTTCTCCCGTAATCTTCCAGTCACACATATCTCCATCGTCTGCCCCATATACCTTTCCAATACACTGCGTCTCAATGACCGGTCCCTGGAATGTCTCTGTTGTAACAACTGCTGCCATACCGATGCAATTTCCCTTTGGAATCGTTGCATCCAAAGTAGATGAATACAAATCTGTATCATGGAAATATGGCACGCATTTCTGCGTCTGGCTCTTGATCGTCCATCCCATCTTTGATGCAAGTGCCTCATTGGAATTCCATACATAAGATGGCTCTATCTCTTCCGGATGTGCAATCTGATTTTCAAATTCTTCCGGTGTCAGACCTACACCATGTGCCTTGGCCAGTGCCAGTCCATAATCCTCTACATTATAACTTACTGCACCTTCAATTTTCTCAATCTTATGGCATCCAGCAGCTACCATGCCGACCATATTTACCCAGAAAATATCTTCCATACCACTTCCAACAAATGTACAGCCATTCTCTTTCGCTGTCACATCCAGAATGTTCGCTCTGACAGGATCTGTCGTCCAACAGTAAGTTGCCTCCTCACAAGTTGTAATAACGCTGATTCCTCTGCTCAGACACTTCATATAGTGAGGGAAACATTCACTTACGAGACTGAATAAAGTAACAACCGCAATATCGGCATCTGTATTGTCCAGAACTTCATCGGCATTGTCACTGATCAAGATTCCGGTCTTTACACCCAGCCCTGCATAATCACCGATGTCCATTCCGACAATTGCAGGATTACAGTCAATCGCACCAACGATCTGGCATCCGGTTTCATAAAGATAACGTAATGTATACTTACTCATCTTGCCGCATCCATACTGAATTACTTTAATTTTCTCCATACTGACCTTCCTCTCTGTACTGCTTTCATCGCCCTGACAGACACCGGATTAAGCAGTACCGAAGTACCGGTTTCTGTCCCAACAAATTTCTTTTATCTTCTTTTTCATTTGTTAAATTTTTATCTAAGTCCAGTATAAAGTCTGAAGTAACTTGAGAGTCAACCATCTTTTGTCACAGAAATCCGACAAATTATTTGTTCATTTTTACAGGAACCTGAAGCCGCAAATACATGGATCTTTTCCGCTCATTAAAAATATGCATTTCCATGATCTCTTCACAGATATAATCTCCACAGATTTCATAGTGATTCTTTTTACAATATTCCAATAGCTTTGCGGCACACTCCTGTTCTTCATCGAAATCCTCCGTATAAATACACGCGTACATTCCATTTTCAATCTTCTGTACCCTGTCCTGAAGTGGAAAATTATCATCTACGAAAATAAAAATCTCATTAGAATAAAAACTCTGCTCTTCAAACCTTCTCCGGCTCATCAACGTTCCCGCATTACAATAGTAGACCTGTGGAATATCACATTCCATCAGCTTATTTTTCAGTTGCTTCAGAATCAGTTCGTATGTATCAATATTGTAATCATAAAAATTCTTATCCACCGTCATAGAATAAATAGTACGGTCTGGAATATACTCCAACGTAATAGTTCCACTTGCAGGGGATTTTTTATAACGCTTAATCGATGCCACAGTCCGGTCGATCGCCTCCATTTTAAATTTCAGCTCCTGCATCTCCTGCAGCGTCTGCTCTTTTTTCTGCATCAGTACATCTTCTATCAGATCCAGATCTTTCCGGTCAAGGATACTCTTAATCTCTTTTAATTCCATTCCCAGCTCTTTCATATACTGAATCATGTCCAACCGGGCATTCTGCTTGATATCATAATACCGGTAACACGTTTTTTCATCCACATAACATGGCGTAAGCAGATTCATTGAATCGTACAGCCTCAATGTCGGCACAGTTGTCCGGTTCATCTTTGCCATCTCTCCGATGCTGATATACCCTGTCCTTTTTTCGTCCATTTCTGCCTCCTGAAAATCCTCATACTCTTTTTAGCTTATGTATAACTCATCAGGAACTCTAATGTAACATGAGAGTTTAAATCCAGCTTTCATCCCCTCCGGTGATCGCAAGGCTTAAAAGAGTATCCATCTTTTCAACCTCTTCTTCTCCTTCGATCTTCTCCAGCAATTCTGCTGTATCAATGACATTTTCCATGGATTCATCCGGTCCGATTTCATAATCAATCTCTGACTCACAATCAGGACACGCAATCTTTTTCATCGTCTGCAAAGACAGAAAACGATAACCACACTTTTTACATTCATAATAACCGCACTCTTTCGTGCCGTTCGGTACAAAATACATAATTTTTCTCCTTACTCTTACATTATTCGTTTAGGCGTTTGCGAAACGCCAAAAGCCGCATAAATACGGCATTTTTTGTTGTTAAAATAAAATATCTCCTCAAGATTTATGGTAAAATAGAGTTGCGAGAAACTATCAACCAATCCTGATATGCCTTTTCTCTCGCAGCACTTGCTTCTTTGTCTGTCTTTAACAACTGCTGCTTGGTATCTTCCGTCAATTCCACCTCTTTACCATTGACCGTAACATATCCTCTTGCAACTGCCCTGCTGACCATTGCAGAATCAGAGAAATGCACAATATAAGAATTTTCTTTATCTCCTTTTGTGATACCCAATACATCCTTTCCAGATGTTGCTGTGATTTTTTCTTGTTCGCATACCTTTTTACTTTCTGCATTCTGTTGGCTATAATGCGGATATTTACTATATAAATTTTTCTGTCGGTCATAGATGGAATCAATCTGTTTATTTAAAATGTTCATAGTCCACTGCCCTCCCTTGCTTTTTCCTTATTATTTCAATATTTCTCAAACATTTTAATACCCGCATTAAACAATAAAACCAATTTTTTCAAACAGAAATTCACAATATTTATGCATATCCTGATTTCCGCTTCTTAAAACAGAAGAAAACAAAGACTTTATATCTATATTTCCTCCCGTTCTTTCATATTGCTCCAGATAAAGTGAACGGAACTCTAAATAAGAATCTTGAATATAGTCACATGCCTGATTTATATCAAAGGCATCAAACGATTCATCCAATTTTGTATTCTGAAATTTCTGCTTATTTTCTGCATTTTGCTTTTGACTTTTGGCAACCATTTTGTCCCATTTTATCAGTTCCTCAAAACCTTTATTTAGCTTTTCCAATTCTTCATCCATTGACAACAGACGTCTTTTTCCACTCTCTGGATTATCGCATACATACACTTCTCTTGTTCCATTCCTATATCCTTCTACAATTTTTTGATACATAGTAGAATAGGCATATGCAGCTCCCATTCCAATATCATCGAAACCATACCCATTTTTACTTTCACGGATACTTTTTAAATATTTAGCATTTTCATCCCATAATTCTCGAAGATAATCATTTGACCAAACAGTTTTAGGCACCGTTTCTCTGATATAATTTGCGTAACTAGCGTCTAAGGCAAAACTATCATGTATATATGTGTTTTCCTGATTTTCCCCATCGACTTCATCTGAATGTCCTATCTTCCGGCATACGTCCTTGCCGGATGTTACGGTCATTTTTTCTTGCGATTCATTTGCCTTATGCTTTTTATGAGAAAACCCTATAGTTTTCATATAATCGCCTTTTTGATGACCGTACAATGAAGATACGGTATTCTGACCAAAACCGATGTGCATACTTCTATTCCTCCAATCAGTTTATCTGAATTGTACCGTCTGCTATA
>OGJK01001317.1_pt1 | contig 22915 bp, 24 predicted proteins | sample 1571961 | NCBI WGS metagenome assembly OGJK01 (sample SAMEA2582120, study PRJEB24529) | metagenome | biome: Human gut stool | place: China | collected 2011 | reverse complement strand
TAGAACCATGCCGACGCTTACTGTTATAAAACATTTCGATGTAATCAAAAATATCACCGCGAGCTTCTTCTCGCGTTCCGTAGATCTTTTTCTTTATCCGTTCACGTTTCAGTAACTGGAAAAAACTTTCTGCGACTGCGTTGTCATGACAGTTACCGCGACGGCTCATACTGCCCTCCAGCCCGTGTGATTTCAGGAACGACTGCCACTCATAGCTTGTGTACTGACTGCCTTGATCAGAATGAACCAGCACCTGCTTTTGAGGATTACGTCGCCACACGGCCATCAGAAGTGCATTCAGGACAATATCCTTTGTCATCCGGGGCTGCATTGACCAGCCAATAACTTTGCGCGAGAACAGGTCAACAACCACAGCCAGATACAGCCAGCCTTCGTGAGTCCGGATGTAGGTGATGTCCGTTACCCAACGCTCATCCGGTGCTTCCGGGTTGAACTGCCGCTGGAGCCTGTTGGGCGTCACGATGCTGGTTTCACCCTTACGTGCCCGTGGGCTACGGTACCCGACCTGAGCCCTTATCCCGGCACGCTTCATCAGTCGCCAGACACGGTTAACTCCGCACTGTTGTCCGGTATCCCGCAGGTCGAGGTGGATCTTGCGATAACCATAAACGCAACCCGACTCCAGCCAGAACTGCTTTATCAGCCCCGTCAGTCTCAGGTCAGCATGATGCCGCCGTGAATCCGGCTGCTGAAGCCAGGCGTAAAAACCACTCGGATGCACATCCAGCACCCGACAAAGCAGTCGGACAGGCCAGCAATGGGTGTTGTCACGGATAAAGGCGTACCTCAGTCGGACAGCTTTGCGAAGTACGCCGCGGCTTTTTTTAATATGTCCCGTTCGTCGGTAACCCGCTTCAGCTCTTTCTGGAGACGGCGGATCTCGGCCTGAGCATCTGACTGTTCTTTATTAGTGGAAGAATCCGGACCGTACTTCTTTATCCAGGCGTAAAGGCTGTGGGTGGTGATATCGAGACGTGTTGCAACGCTGGCAACAGAATAACCGCGATCAACAACCTGTTTGACTGCTTCAATTTTAAACTCTTCGGGATAACGCTTACCGCTCATGGGCACCTCTCTTTAAGTCATCTTAAATGACTCTGAGGAGTCTATTAAACCTGTGGCGATTCAGTAGTCTGTGGCTGGTTAGAACTAAATGAACAACGGACTAAATTTAACATAAGATAGATTATGCGCACAATCATTGTAACTGCAATATTCTAATGTCACTTTTAACCCATATATAGATGTCACTTTTTATGACATAAAGGATCAAGTCTTTGTGTCATGTCTTCGTGGAGATTAAGGTAATGGGCTGTACGGGCGGACGTTCCATGCTGCGTTACTACATCCAACCCAAACGTAAAATGCGTCCATCAAAAAGAACAGTTCGCTTCGAAACTCAGCCTGGATGCCAGCTCCAGCACGACTGGGGCGAAAACCGGCTGGCTTCAGGATCGCCTCGTAAAGGAACTCAGGCTCAGGGGTATTTCTTCAGTGGATGCAGCCAATCATTTGCTGATGAGTTTATGGCGGAGTACAACCGGCGAGTTCGCTATTGCCAAACTTACTGAACCGGCAGTTTAACCCCGCCGCACCAAACTGCCTCTGGTGCGGCGACATCAGCTTTATTCGCCTGAGGGACAGATGGTGTTATCTCGCGCTCATTGTTGATTTATATTCACTGCGGATTATCGGTTCAGCCTTCTCATTAACCGCTGATGCTGAGTTGGTGTGCAGGGCTTTGCGTAATGCACTGGAAACACGACCACATGATGGCCGCCTGCTGTTTCATTCAGATCAATGTGTTCAGTATAAAAGCAATAAATACATAAAGTTACCCTGACGTTATGGGGTAATGCAAAGTATGAGTCGCAGAGGGAATTGCCTGGATAATTCGCCGATGGAAAGAGTCTTTCGCAGCCTTAAAAGTGAATGGCTTCCGAAAGGTGGTTATGGTGATTTTATCCATGCGGTACGCGATATAAACCAGTGGATAAATGGTTATTACAACGTTTATCGACCTCACACGAACAACGGTGGTTTACCGCCTTGCTTACATGAAGAAAAGTGGAAACAGGTTGTCCCGGTGTCCTGATTTTGTGATCCACTACACTTACAACACCCTCTTCCGAAACTGATAAGTCTTCCTTTTATCTAATAATGTAAAATTTATATACAACTCTAACAGGAGAAAATATGCGTAAATACATCACCCACAGCGAATGGTCCCTTTTTTTTAATGCTATAACGGGTACGCGAAATGAAATCCGCGATAAAGCATTACTGCAAATAGCTTACATACATGGACTTCGCGTCAGTGAATTGATAGACCTTAGACTGGGAGATCTTGATATGACTGAAAAAATTATTTTTATTAGGCGACTAAAAAACGGATTATCAACTTCACATCCATTGCAGCCAGAAACAATAGAATTATTGCAACGTTGGTTCCTGATCCGAAAAAGATACACTAAAGGTAGTCAGGATGATTTTCTTTTTCTGTCAAACCATGGAAAAAAAATTTCCAGACAATGGATTTATAAACTTTGTGCACGATATAGTCAGCGTGCGGGCCTGAGAATTAAGGTTCATCCGCACATGTTGCGTCACGCCTGTGGTTATGCTCTTGCTAATCAGGGAATTGATACCCGTCTGATTCAGGATTATCTGGGACACAGGAACATTCATCATACTGTGCTGTATACAGCCAGTAATCCGGGACGTTTTCATCGGGTCTGGAAAAGTTAAATTTTTACGCAGGGAATTAGGAATTGCATATTCATAACATCTTTATTATCTGTTCTGTGAAATAGTGTATATATGGCTCCTCTTTTTAAAACGCATTTATTAATACACAATGCCCCCATAGCATCATACATATGGAAATCAAAAATCTCTTCGTATGTACCAGTAAACTCCTGACTGGCATATAAACCATCAGGAAGAAGCATTTCTGGCAATGAAAAACTGTTTATTTCTTTAAAAGAATAAAGAAGTTCAGAATCCGTCTCTCTGGATGGTATCATTTCACCTGAAATCATAAAATCAGACATTTCATTAACAGAACCATAAATTGATATTATGGACTGAAAAAGATTACGGTTATAAATAAAATGATTTCCTCTCTGGGTATGGATAAAGTCCATTCCCAGATTCACAGGCATTTTAAGATTTGGAACAGAAGACAGATTGCCCTCAGCTATCTCAATCATTCTGAATTCTGTGCACTGTGTGGTTCTGTATAATACGGGCTGGGCATACTGCATATCCCAGGCATCCGCATTGCGATACTGTACTGGTGACACCTTGAACTGTAGCCTGAAAGCCCGGGAAAAAGCCTGGGGGGAACTGAAATCATACATTAGTGATATGTCGGTTACCCGGCGACTGGTATGACGCAAAAGTAAAGCAGCAAGTGTTAACTTTCTGCGACGTATATACTGCGCTACACTGATCCCCGTTACTTCCTGAAACAGGCTGTACAACCAGCGTTCTGAATAGCCGGAACGTTTTGCAAGAATTTTTACTGACATTGAACTATTCAGATTCCCTTCGATAATTCCCGCCAGTTGCTGGATTAAGTTCATTTGGTATACCTGCGCGGCTATGTCAAATGACTGTTCTTAAGAACAATCGGCGTTGTACTCCACTTTCCTAACTTTAGCACGTTTCGCTATAGCCAAATGGGATTATCGTGTCACTCTTGATCGCACCGTTTCATCTGGCCGGAGCCATATTATGTCTTCCCGAAAATTTTTGACTCACCATGAAGTTAGCCTTTTGCTACAGGCTGTGCTGAAGGGGCGCCACCCAGAGCGTGATGCCTGCATGATACTTCTTGCATTTCTCCACGGACTAAGGGTCAGCGAAATGCTTTCGTTACGTCTTGCTGACCTAGAACTCGTGTCCCGAAAAATTTGCGTCAGGCGCCTGAAAAACGGCTTCAGTACTGTACATCCTTTAATGAATGAAGAAGTGCAATGTCTCAGGAACTGGCTCAAAGCCCGGGAGACTATAAAATCTCCTTCAGCAGAAGAAGAGAGGGACTGGCTGTTTATTTCCAGATCAGGGCGTCCGCTTACCCGTCAACGATTTTATAACTTACTGACTGAAGCCGGAAGGAATGCCGGGCTGGCTGTTGCTGTCCATCCCCATATGCTCAGGCACGGTTGTGGCTATGCACTGGCGGATAACGGTATTGACACGCGACTGATTCAGGACTATCTGGGACACCGGAATATCCGACATACGGTGATTTATACTGCTTCAAATTCTGCTCGCTTTGAACGGCTATGGAAGTCGTCAAAAAAGCAACTTTTTGACCCATTTTGTCAACTGCCTGTATTACAGGCGGCAAATACTAAAAAACGTATGTTATGCAGACAACCATTTATTAAAAAACACTTGATCTATATCAATAAAATCTGCGTATTACTTCCTTTCTGTAAAGATATCGCATTGTTCCCCATCATTTTTTTGAGTTGTTCAGAATACCATAGTCAGAATAAAAAACCATATTAACAAAACAAATAAGAAAATAATCTCGCAAATATAATAACTTATAATTTTTTAAACTGATGTTGACAAAATGGGTCATTTTGACAACCACGGTTCATCTTCCTGTACACCTGTATTACGTGTTACTCGACACTGATAATCGTTACCTGTGGTAACAGATGTCTGCTGTGATTACTGGTGTGGGGAAGGTGTCAGTGTTCCTTAACCCATAATTTCTGACTGAGAGATATTCAGGTAGCGGGTATGCCTGAGAGGCGCAGCCGAAAAAAGAGACATTTTTTCTGTCCCGAGTGTGTTCAGGATATGCAGGCTCAGCCGCTGTATATCATCGTGGCCTTCTGGGGGATGCGAACCGGCAGGTTACTGACGGCGGAGCTGGTCAGCCGGGAATTTCATATTCCCCAGCGAACAGCAAAAGATATTCTGCATTACATTGCGCACGAGGGACGAAACCATATCCGCAGCAGGCGCTTCATACAGAACGAGCCGACAACGGGACGAAGACGCGCCCTGCGGATCCTAGATATACTGGATCCGCAGGAAATCCCGGCCAGTTCAGGAGCAAAACTGGATTATCTGTCGGAACCTGTTGCACCAGCAGCAAGACAGCCACTTAGGCCACTGACAAAACTTCAGAAACTACGTCAGTGGATGTTATCGAGAAAATGGAATGAACAGGCTCCTCCGGAGCTGACAGAAGACGTATGAAACAGATATTTTTGATGAGTCAGTGTCAGTATACCCACCTCTGGCTGTCTGAACTGATGGAAAGTGCCGGGAAACATGCCGTTCAGGTTATCTCCGTGAAAACGCCGGAACAGATTGTGTCGCATATTCAGTCCGACAACCACCTCCCCGGGAAGCAGCGTGTCATTGTGGTGAATCTGACCTGCCATGAGTCATCAGTGATGGTGAAGGCGTTGTGGTTTTTGTGGAATCTGTCAGTCCTTTATTCTGAACGCCACGAACTGAGAGGAACTCCCTGCATTTTATTTGGACATCAGGGAGGACGGAATAATATCAGAAACCCTTTTACTTGGGTTTCTCCTTCACAAAATTTCCGCCAACTGAAAAGTATTTTTCTGCACATTCTGGTCGTGCCTTCTCGCTATATAAGTAGTGGGTGTGGATTTAAACGTTTAAGCGTCAATGAGCGACGGGTGATAAATACACTTCTTGGTGGGGAAACGGTAAGTGATATTGCATAACGTATGCAGATACATTACAGGAATGTGTGTTACTACCGGCAAAGGGCGATATATAAAATAGGTCTGAGAAACCGGAAGATATTGCATGGATTATGAACAGGACGTTTTTGTAAGCGCTGTAACGACGCGTACTGGTCGGATGCGCTTCCTAAATTGATAAGTTTTTCCGCACGTAAACTGTAAACTAACTCCTGCGCGTAACCAGAAGTAATGCAGAGAACATTTCATCTGTAACAACTAAAGTTATTGACTAAATATGATGTGATACGCGAGGTGTGATATCACAAGAAAAATACTTTAGTTATGTTTCTGGCGTACTCATCGTGCGTTTTCAACGCTTATATATTTTTGAAGGTGAGAATATGTCAACGCTGAAAAATACATTTTTTATTCCCCCGCCTGATACACCAACGCAGGTCGGACCTGAAAATATCTTTTATGACTTCAATGATGGTGCCCGTGTATTACTTCCTGAAGGGAAATGGCACGTGCGTCTGTTGGATGCGGATTCAGACAATATTCTTTTTTGCTGCGATGTGGATAAAGGCTGGGTGACCAGCCGTAAGAAATATTTCGTGCGTTTCCGCATTCAGGTATTCCGTCAGGGGGAAGAGCCCCCCCTGCTGGATGAAACCCTGAAACTGAAAGACCGGCCTGTGCTGATTTCATTCCCGACCGGAACGCTTGGCGATTTGCTCGGCTGGTTCCCTTATGCCGAACGTTTTCAGGCACTTCATAAGTGCCGGGTGGAGTGCACGATGGCGCAGGAAATTATTGACCTGCTGGCACCTCAGTATCCGCAGATACAGTTTTCCACACCGGATAAGCCGCGCACGGTGGCACCTTATGCAAGCTATCGTGTGGGGCTCTATTTCGGTGGTGATACAGACAACCAACCGGTGGATTTTCGCAAGGTCGGATTTCACCGCTCTGCAGGCTACATTCTGGGAGTTGACCCGCGTGAAGCCCCCGTCCGGCTTGACCTGTCTAGGCCCCGGGTTATCCAGGAGCCTTATGTGTGCATCGCCACACAGTCCACCTGTCAGGCGAAATACTGGAACAACGGTACCGGCTGGAGTGAGGTCATCGCACACCTGAAATCGCTGGGTTACCGGGTGCTGTGCATTGACCGGGATGCCCACTATGGCCATGGCTTTGTCTGGAATCACATCCCGTGGGGTGCAGAAGACTTTACAGGCAGGCTCCCGCTACAGGAGCGGGTGAACCTGCTGCGCCATGCCAGCTTCTTCATTGGTCTGCCAAGCGGTCTGTCATGGCTGGCCTGGGCTACCGGAATCCCGGTGGTGCTGATAAGCGGCTTCAGCCTGCCCAACAGCGAGTTTTATACCCCATGGCGGGTATTTAACTCTCACGGGTGCAATGGATGCTGGGACGACACGTCGCTGAATTTTGACCATAAAGATTTTATGTGGTGCCCGAGACATAAAAACACCGACCGGCAATTTGAATGTACCCGGCTGATAACCGGCACCCAGGTTAATGGGGTCATCAATAAACTTCACCGTTCGTTAACTGGACAGGGTGTTGAGGCCTCCCTGGAGAAAGGAGTAAGCAATGAATAAGGTTTATAACACAGTCTGGAACGAATCCACCGGGATGTGGGTCGTTACCTCAGAGCTGACCCGGAAAGGAGGCCGACGCCCCCGTCAAATCAAACGTACCGTACTGGCAGGGCTGATTGCTGGCCTGCTTATACCGTCACAGTCTGTACTGGCTGCAGCCTATGATAACCAGACAATTGGAGATGCTGAAACAAGCATGTCCATTCACCTGTCTGCAGGCGACACGGCGACAAATACCACCATTAACAGGTATGGGGATCAGCATGTTCACAGCGGTGGCAGCGCCACGAGCACTATCATTAACAGCAATGGGGAGCAGCATGTCCACAGTGGTGGCAGTGCCACGGATACAACCGTTAACAGCGGTGGGTACCAGTATGTCAGCAGTGGAGGCAGTGTCACGAGTACTACTATTAACAGCGGTGGGTGGCTGAATGTCAGCTCTGGTGGCAGTGCGGTTGATATTACTCAGAACAGCGGAGGCATCATCATAACGGACACAGGCGCTACCCTCAACGGCACTAACACTAACGGCAGCTTCAGTATTGCCGGGGGCAGCGCCAACAATATGCTGCTGGAGAACGGAAGCAGGCTCACTGTACTCAACGGGCATCAGGCTACGGGAACCATTATGAACTTCGGTGGGGACATGGATGTCAGCAGCGGTGGCAGTGTCACGAGTACCACCATTAACAGCGGTGGGTACCAGTATGTCTACGGCAGCGCTACTGACACAACCATTAACAGCGGTGGGGAACAATTGGTCTACAGTGGCGTCAGTGTTACTGACACAATGGTTTGGAGTGGTGGACGTCAGTATGTCTTTGACGGCGGAAATGTCACAGAAACGACCATTAACAGCGGCGGCATGCTACAGGTGGCGGCCGGTGGCTCAGCCTCTAAGGTTGTCCATAACAGTGACGGGGCTATCGTCACCAATACCAGCGCCGTAATGGATGGGACTTACCGGAAGGCCCCCTTCAGCATTGCCAGCGGAAGTGCCGCAGGTATGGTGCTTGTGAATGGAGGTTCACTGACGGTGTTCAGCGGTCATCAAGCCAGCGATACGAGGGTTCTCAGCAACGGTACTCTGTATGTCCAAAGTGGCGGTGTGCTCCTTGGTACCACCACCCTGGCTGATAAAGGGACGCTCGTCGGTGACGTAGTTACCAATGACGGGAATCTGAATTTCCTCTACAACAGTGCTGCAACGTTTGCAGGTAGCCTGACGGGAACCGGTACCCTGACACAGCTAGGCGGAAGTACCCGCTTCAGCGGTCTGTTGTCTCAGGACGGTGGAATTGAACTTCTGGCTGGCGGAGCCATGACGATGGATGCCCTTCAGGCTAAGGCTAATGTGACGACCCAGTCAGGCACCACCCTGACGCTGGATAACGGGACCATCCTGACGGGGATCGTTGCGGGAGACAGCACCGGCGCAGGTGACATGACGGTTAAAGGTGCGTCTGTCTGGCATCTCGATGGTGACTCCACTGTCGACGCATTAACGTTGGATAACGGGACCGTTGATTTCCGTCCGTCAACAACCACGCGCCTGACGCCAGCCTACCAGGCTGTTTCGCTGGTGCTCGGAAGCCTGTCGGGTAACGGGACGTTCCAGATGAACACTGATATCGCATCGCATACCGGAGATATACTGAAGGTAACGGGTAATGCCAGCGGTAACTTTGTGCTGGATATCAAAAACACCGGCCTGGAGCCAGTATCTGCTGGTGCGCCGCTTCAGGTGGTGCAGACCGGCGGCGGTGATGCGGCATTTACTCTGAAAGGCGGGAAAGTCGATGCCGGCACCTGGGAATACGGCCTGAGTAAGGAAAATAGCAACTGGTATCTTAAGGCTGACACTCCACCACCGGTTACTCCGCCGACTAACCCGGATGCAGGCAACCCGGATGCAGGCAACCCGGATGCAGGTAACCCGGGAACAGGTAACCCGGATGCAGGTAACCCGGGAACAGGTAACCCGGGAACAGGTAACCCGGGAACAGGTAACCCGGATGTTGGTAAACCAGATTCAGGTACATCGTCGTCTCCGGTGCGTCGCACAACAAAATCAGCCGACGCGGTATTGGGCATGGCGACAGCACCGGCATACGTATTCAACAGCGAGCTGGATAATCTGCGTTTCCGTCATGGCGATGTGATGCAGAATACCCACGCACCAGGGGGCGTATGGGGCCGTTATACAGGGTCAGATAACCGCATCAGCGGCGGGGCGAGTTCGGGCTATACCTTGACCCAGAACGGTTTTGAAACCGGCGCCGACAAGGTCTTTGAGCTGGATGAGAGCAGTTTAGCTGTGGGTACTTTCTTCTCTTACAGCGACAACAGCATTAAGCATGCGCGTGGCGGAAAGAGTAAAGTCGACAGCACCGGTGGGGGCTTGTATGCCACCTGGGTTGATAATGACGGCTACTACGTGGACGGGGTTATCAAATTCAACCGCTTCAGTAATGAGCTGCGTACCTGGATGAGTGATGGCTCGGCGGTAAAAGGGGATTACAGCCAGAACGGTTTCGGTGGCAGTCTCGAAGCGGGCAGGGTCTTCAGCCTGAATGAGGATGCATGGGCGCAGCCATACGTGCGGACGACGGCATTCCGGGCGGATGAGAAGGATATACGCCTGAATAACGGCATGAAAGCCAATATTGGTGCGACCAAATCCCTGCAGGCTGAGGTTGGCGTGAAGCTGGGGATGCCCCTTGATGTTGGAGGAAAAGAAGTCAAGCCATACCTGTCGGCGGCGGTGATTCATGAATTTTCGGACAACAACAAAGTCCGGATTAATGACACCTACGACTTCAGGAACGACATCTCCGGGACAACCGGGAAATACGGGCTGGGTGTCAGTGCACAACTGACGCCAAATGCAGGAGTCTGGATTGAAGCTCGTTATGAAAACGGTAAGCGGACTGAGTCTTCGGGCACGGGAAGTGTTGGGTTCCGTTTGAATTTCTGAGCCGCGTCCTGAACACAGCAAGGATTGAACCATCGCAGCAGACAGAAGCCTAAAGAATTCTGTCTGCACTTAAATACTATGTGGTTAATTTCAAAAATGATGCTTATGAAAAAATCATTAATCACCATAATTAATGGTTATTGATCTCAGCAGTCATTAGAGGCGGTTATTGAAATGGTAACGATGTTGGAGACTTGGAAAGGGTATCACTAAGTATAAGCAGAAAATTATAATCACCTTTAGTTAGTAGTTTTAGTAAAAAGGAAACCACCAATCGACCACAAAGTTGTATGTGTCAATAATTGTTTTTATATTATGATAATAGAGGTTTTATCATGGATATTTCAATAAATCACCCACGTTTTCAGAGTAAAAAACTTAGCGTTAGTACCAGAACAATATTTAAAAACCCATCACTTATGATAGATGGTATAGAACAAAAGAAAATGAAAGGCCTAAAAAGACGGTATTTATTGGAGGACGATAATGGTTCACAAACCATAGTGGAAATTAAATCTGTAATCGATCCTATCCCAACCATTGTCATTGATGGAGAAAAAATATCGCTGGCTCCTCCAATGGCTTGGTATGAATATGTATTATCATATCTTCCACTCCTTCTTATAATAATTGGTGGTGCGATAGGTGCTTTCGTAGGTATAGTTGGGGCAACAATCAATACCAGTATTATTCGTGGTCAGGGTTCAATTGTAGCACGTTACGGGGGGACCTTGCTGGTTACGTTTATTTGTTATCTTATTTTTTTTGTTATAGCGAACATGTTATCATACGTGATATAAGACACTAATCGGTAGTGTCGTTTTCCGAATTAACCATTTGATAAATGGGTGGGGATTCGCATGAAATTTTTTAGGCGAATCCTTACATAATTTCAGTAAGGATTAATAAAATTTAATTTTGTTAGGAGCGTTAATATATGGAGATTAAAAAAAACATCCATTACATAAAAACTAATATAATAGAGTATGATGTTATAGTTCATATCTGGATATATACCCCCCTGACAAAAATTGAATGCAGTATATTTGAGTTGCTAGTAAAAGGGTATAATATCGCTCATATGGCTCAATACAGAAATCGTAGCATCAAAACAGTTTCATCCCAAAAACATCAACTGTATAAAAAGCTTGGGATACGTAATGATGTTACGTTCTGGATAGATATAATTTTATCACATCAGATGAGAATAGTTTTTTGTCGAAATGGGAAAGTTATTGATACAGAAAAAGAGTTATTAAGAATAGTTGATAGTCATTAACCGTAATACATTTAAAAGCGTAGCTATTAACTATTACATTAAAAAACATAATAATTGCTGACAAATAATTGAGTAATCAGTTTAAGCATAGGAATTTAACAAGTAGGCTTGTAGTTTTTTATTGACTCAAATCAACATATTTAACTTATTTTGAATAATGTGTCTTGTAAAAATATGTTAACGAAAGCATTCATATACCCCGGAAACATATTCACTTAACGATCTCTTAATAAGAAGTCTTTTGTAAGGTAAGTTTTCGTCATGATATCAAAGAATTATATTTTGTATATCTGCATTAATAACGTATTTTACTTTCCTCTGTCTTGAGTTTTTAACAGTAACACTAAAATAGATGTGTGTATGCTATAGTTTTGTTTAATCATATAAATATATAAAAGAGTAATTATTGTGAATTCATATTATATAGATAAGCACCTTGTAATCACTCCTGAACTGATTTCCCGTGCGATAGAAAATCAAGAGTTTATCCCATACTTTCAGCCCATAATCTGTTCTGTCAGTGGACGTCTTACCGGATGCGAAGTACTTTCACGTTGGATGCACCCCAAAATAGGAATGATTTCTCCAGAAATATTTATTCCTGTTGCAGAATCCTCTAACTTGGTTGTTTCCTTAACATCGCTTTTAATGAAAAAGGCTGAAAACATATTTAAATATGTAAATCATTTGATACCAGATGATTTTCATCTTGGTATCAATGTTAATTCGGAAATTATTCTGAATCCTTTATTTGAGCAGCAATGTGTTCAAATGCTTGAACAACTAGGTAAGGAAAAGATAAAGCTTGTACTGGAATTATCAGAAAAAAAAGGTCAAGATACAAATGAAGTTCATACCATAGTTGATAAATTAAAAAAACATAATATCCTTTTTGCCCTCGATGATTTTGGGGTGGAATATTCTACATTTCATTATTTACAGGCTTTCTCTGTTGATTTCATTAAGCTGGATAAATCTTTCATCCAACAGTATGAATCAAATAAAATATCTGAAGCAATTGTAGATAGTATAGCTATGTTGGCAAGACGATTACACATCAAGGTCGTTGCTGAAGGTATCGAAACTATAGAGCAAGAAAAAGCCATGAAAAATAAAGGAATAGAATATTTACAAGGATATCTTTTTTCACCACCTGTATCTGGAGATGTTTTTATTCATAAATGGATTTTGTCAACCGATAACGGGAGTAATTAGAGTTAGACTAATTTTCATACCATCAATATTGGTGTAGTTTTAGATATGATGAGTTATTGCATTATCGGACTGCTATGCATGAAATTAATTGGTTTAAAAAAATACATAGTCAACTTAGCATCAATAAATTTAGAATTCATGGTAAAAAGCATTTAGCGGAGATGTAAACTCTATTGTAATAACTGTTCCGTGGGAAGAATGCTGGTACTGAGCCTACTGGCGATGCTGAGTACAATTGTACTGTGGCTTATTGGCTATCATGCTGAAAACAAAGGATTACATCTTAGATATCAGGCCAACAGCATTAAAACACGGCGGGTAATCTCGTATCTGACGTTAGCGGAGAATGTCTTACGACACTCCCCGCTAATTTTAAGGCGAACAGTGCTGAGCACAGTTCTTAATCATCTCGCCAAAACCTACCAGAATATGGTGTTGGTTTATTAGCGCTGATTTATAAGGATCCCTCAGCGCCAAGGCGGGTTATATATAGAAATATTTAATAATATCGTACTATTAGAAGACAATATTCAGCTAAGAAATTATTTCACTACTGTAATTTTCTTTACATCAATCTCAACACTGTTCCAGTCTTTATCAATATCCCCTTCAATACGAACTTTGTCTTTCGGAGAGATACTTCTCCCCCCCCAGTAATTATCATCAATATCGACATAAATGGTACCACTATCGTCACGAAACTCGTATAACTCATTGCCTATTTGTCTGACAATAGATCCCTCCAGAACAACCTTCATATCGTTTTTCATTTTTTTTGCCTGAGAGACGGGCATCACCTCAGAAACCAGACCTGGCCCTTTGAATCCCCCCTGTTCCATGGGGGGAACAGAAGAAACATATCCTCCGGATTGTGCAAAAGTTGCAAAAGAACTACCAGCAAGCAAAGCTATCATAAATACCTTTTTCATTATTTAACTCCTTATGTTTTACTGGATATTTTATTCCGATTAAAGAAGTACAGCACATTGGTATTTTAGACGCCATCTTATATATCTCGCAAATAGCGGAAATAGCGGAAATAGCGGAAATTATCCACTGACTCTCTTATCTAAGACAGATAGCATCAGATACCAAGAGGTATTTTACTTAACACCACTAACTAATGTAAACCCAAAATTATTAAAAAGTTAGTTAAAAGATTTTCACTTTCAAGGGGAGAAGAATGAAAATATTTTGCAGTTACAACAGGAGATATTAAGAGTTGTTAATTACTATCCTAAATAAACTACATCACAATGGGTATGTTTTAAGATATTTCTCAAATATGTACTTAATGATAAAGTAGATAATGCTAAACTCGAAAATATCGAACATACACATCGGAATATATGAAAAAAAATATGCATTTCAGGGTTGAACGACTCAACACCATAGATGATAATAATGTTTCTTTAGAGTTAATACAGGAGGAATACTTTTATGTTTGGGGTTGATCTATATGAAAAGAATTGGTTTATATAATTTACTACAACAAATTAAAATCTTTTTCTGAACTTATTTTTATGGTGATTTAATAATGACATTCTTATACTATATAAAAAATTCATTAAAAAATCTAAATAACTTCAAGGGTAGAGCCAGGAGATCGGAATATTGGTATTACCAATTAGGTGTTCTATTATTTATTTTGCTTCCGCTTATATCGGTTTTGGTCATTGCTGGAGTAGATAAAGAAATAGTCAAATCCATAGGTGTTATCGTACACGGTTTACTTAGCATATCCGTTACAATTAGGCGATTGCATGACACCGACCGTTCTGGATGGTGTTTTTTATTGAACTTAATTCCAATAATTGGTGGAATTTTACTATTTATATTTATGTGCCAAAGAGGCACTATTGGTGAGAACCGTTTTGGTAAAGATCCTAAATCTGATGAAAAAAAATCACTTAATATTGTAGATGAAAATAAGCCTTTAAGTTCAGTAGAATAAACTTTATTATTATTGAAATCATTGTTTTTATGATGAAAACAATGATTTCATGCTGGATGAATTATAAATTAATGAGACTCTGCATGAAATAAATTGATAATTACTTGCTATATAAAAGAGTGGAATACATTATTTATTCGCCACTCAGACTTTTGAGATGATCTTTTGCTGGATAATATATGAATATATTTCGCATATGCTATTCAATGGGAAATAAACGCATTCGATTAAATTTGATAAATTTATTTACATATGAAATTAATATATAAACTTTGTATTATCGCGCTGTTATTAATGTTAACTGGTTGTGATGAAAGCGACATAAACAATAAGTTGCAAAAAAAAGAAAATGTTCAATCTACTGCAATTGTAAATACTAAAGAGAAGAAAATAAAAGCAATGCTTGACCAGATGCCTGTGATTAAAATTCCTGATACTGGTCATATGGTACTTATGAGTAATAAGTCATTACGAGAATCAAGAAATGGTTATTCAACTCAAATTATTGTTGAAAGTTTTACTGACTCAGGGCGGATACTTACCCCTCCAAGTGACACTTATATATTAACGAAATACCAGACACAACTTGGATATATGACTACTTATGTAACCCCCGATCCTGATGATGGTAAACGACACCCTGCTGTAATATGGATATCGGGGGGATATGGTGGATTAAGTGACAGTGAGGATTTTTTTTGGAGAGAGCATGACAGAGATAATGACCAAAGCGCTGCTGCATTTCGTAAAGCTGGTCTGGTCGTCATGTTGCCAAGTTTCCGCGGCGAGGATAAAAATCCCGGTCGCTATGAAATGTTCTATGGTGAATTAGATGATATTGAAGCTGCTCATGATTGGTTGTCGAAGCTGAGCTATGTTGATCCAGAACGCATATACCTTGCAGGCCACAGCACTGGTGGTACACGAGTTCTTCTTGCAAGTGAATATAGTACAAAATTTAGAGGATATTTCAGCCTTGGCGGAATACCAGATCTGAAAGCTCGTATTGAAGGTGGCGAAATGTCGGTAATGATTCCTTTTAAACAAACAAAAAAGGAATTTCAACTACGTTCTCCAGCAAGATACATTAAGTCAATCAAAAATCCCACATGGTATTTCGAAGGGGCAGAGGATTATTGGCAAGCATTTGACAATATAAAGAAAGTAGCTAATAAGGAGAATATTCCACTATTCATTTATAAAATTCCTAACGGAGATCATTTCAATATTATTGCACCATTAACAGAAATGATAGCTGAAAAAATACTAGCAGATACTGGACGAAAAACTAATATTACTTTTTCTGATAAAGATCTTGCTAAGATTTCTCGTGAATTGACGGAGAGATAGGTTTTGATGGCTATAATTGTAACGCAAAGTGCACACCATGAACTAACTTATCATTAGAACTACTATAATCGCCCCTTATGGGCAATGCCGTTCACTTAAGCGGAGCGGTACTGAGTTTCACAGGATAATGGGTTATCTTAACTGCCCTCGGCCTTAATGGTCGGGGGCGTTTTGTTATAAAAACCGTTTTCAGAGCACTCTCAGATGCTCCTGTCGGTTCGGGATGGTCCCCAGTGACGCTGTATTTACTAGCACTATCATTTCTGCCGCGATATTCTTCCACGCAGGCGGTTACAACTCTGCTGGCTCAGCGTCAACTGGTCTGCACGGTTTCGCTCCACCGGTATGGCACGGTCACGGCATTCAGCAGAATGTGCTTTCCCCGGATTCATTAACGCCACCAAGCGCATTTTTACTGCGGTGACGGCCATCAGGGCGCAGCACATCGACATCCAGCTTTGCTTTGGAGACGTCTATACCAATGAGTGAGACCAACCTTGTGAATGCGGATTACCGGGAAAACCGGTTCATGATACTGTCCGGTTTATCACTTGTGGAGAACGGCAGTCCGCTGCATAAATCTATGGCACAGGTTGAAAACCTAAGGCCTGATACGGCATGCGAACTGCATGGCAGAGAGAGCTGGCCGGTTCTCTCTGCCTAGAAGGGATAATACAAGGCCTGGTAATCCACTGAACGGTACTGACCACCATGGTCCATGTGAACTATGACATTTTCCAGACCATGAGTATTTCGATCTCACTCGGCTTTCCATTGTCATATTTCCCGATGTCCTGCAGGTCTGCTTCTGTGAATATTTTGGTGGCCTTCTCGACACACAACTAAAGTTTTACGATGTCGTGAAGCCATTATTCTCAGCCAGCTTGGTTTCTCTTTCCTGCCTCGTTAACTCAGATCATCTCAGTTTACGAATATGATGAACTTCGAAAGGGCTATCATTAGTCCCACAACACTCACTGGTCTGGGCCAATAGCCTGGATATCTGTTCGCTGCGAACCCCGTTAAATATCTGCTTCAGGTTTTCGGAGATAACAGTATCTTTCTCATGCGTGAGTTAAAAGCGCTCGTGAACGCTGCTTTCGTTCGCTTTCCAGTTAATGGCGATGGTTTTCGTCTCGTTGAGATGGCATTCAGTATCGCTGCAGGGATAGTACTCGATTTGTATGGTTGCATGCTCAATCTGATAGTGGTGTTTCAGAAAATTCTGAATACAACCAAGCACTGTGTCGTGATTGTGTGGCGATACAACTTGTACGTGTAACGTCATCATTGGTTTTTCACCTACCAGCCAGAGATGCACATGGTGAATGTTGCGCACTACCGGCAGAATGCGATTGAGGTTACGCTTCAACTCATCAACATTGATCGTCTGCGGTGCACCTTCCAGCAGTTCATTCACGCTCTCTTTCAGCAACTGCCACGCACTTCGCAGAACTAGGCAGGAGACCAAAACTGACAGAATCGGATCAATAGGGGTCCAGCCAGTCAGGATAATGACAATCGCTGCGGCAATAGCTCCCACTGAACCGAGTAAATCGCCCAGCACATGCAGTGCAGCGGCGCGTACGTTAAGGTTTTTCTCTTCCCCTCCGCGACGCAAAATCCAGAGTGCCATCAGATTCACCAGCAACCCAGCGGCGGCAATAACTATCATAGTACGACCGGCCACCGGCTGTGGTTGATTAAACCTCTGAATAGCTTCCCAGAAGATAATTATCGTAATTACTACTAGGGCGATAGCATTGACGAAGGCTGCAAGGGTGGTTAAGCGTAGCCAGCCGAAGGTATGTCGGATATTCGCGGGACGCCTTGCGAATAGCACTGCAAGTACAGCAAAGATCAGTGCTGCAGCATCTGTCAACATATGTCCGGCATCAGCTAGTAGTGCCAGCGATCCGGAAATAAAACCGCCAATTGCCTCTATGATCATGAATCCGGCGGTAATGCCAAAGGCCAGCAGCAATTGACGGACGTTATTATTCTGCGAGAGAGAGGTGTGCACTATAGTATTTTCCATTTAACTTTCCGTATATTATCTTTAAATGATAAAAAGTTTCCTGATAATATCATTTTTCACAAGGGGAATTACAGACAAAACCAGCGCATAGGGCATCGGAACTACATCTGCGAATTGCATATTTTTTTATGTATCAACCTCTGTCAGTGATGTGTATCTTATGTCATGATGACAACCCCTTGTGATAGAATATAAACATCATTAACAAGTTACATTTTTGTATGTTAGAAACAGTGTTCGTTTTAGTTAGATACTTTACTGAAAAAATAGTTGGTCGAGTTATTGTTGCTGTTGTTAGATTTTTTTTGATACTAATATTTGCGCCTGAAAGTTTATCGGTGTATCTGGCAGAGAAAACGGGTATCCCGTATGCTATGCAAATATTTTACTTTATCATGACAATTGCAGCTACACTAATTCTTGATAGAGTTAGCTTTTGTTCAATTAAATTGATTTGTTTGATTCGTGATTTCATAAAAAAAGAAATAAGCTAAAAACGATCCTTAAATGCATAATAAACTATCATTATAATAATGGTAATAAATATTGTTCAAGAAGTTTCACACACTCTCGCTCATTCGAATTCAACTAAATTTCTGTTGATTTCAGCAGGTGCGCCAGTTCTGGTGCAGAAGCTCTGGCCAGAACTCCCGCTAAATTATTATTGCTTTCACAGGTATCAACTTTAGTAAAAGTAATAATATGAGGTATAACACGGGGGAATCATAGTACATGGGCACCGCGATTCAAAACTTCAAGAAAAACATAATACAGCAGTGCACTTGTACTAGATTATTTAATGGAATGCAAAATATCTGGCCTGATAACAATGCTCCAGAATTAATACCTGCAGGCTATGTTAAAGTTGCCTCCACACACAATCTACCTGTTTTCTCGTGTGCGCGCCACAGGCGCAATACATAAATAGTCTGGCCATTAAGTTCGTAACGGATTTCGTACTCGCCAGCAAAAATCCGTCTGACCTCCCTGGGTTCAAACTGAAACAACTGTTCTCCCATACGTGGATGAGTTAACAGAATGACCGGAGCCTGTGTCAGGGACTGCACCGTTCTGGCGGCAGCTGGTTTACTGGCCAGCACCAGAAAATCATATAACCGCGCCAAATCAGAAAGCGCCTTACTGGTCCACTTCAGTTCCATCAGCGTGGCACCGGTAACGGATTGTCAGTACCGAGGCTGTCCGCCCAGGCCTGTACAGCCTGATGATTGATAACCTGTCCGGATGTCACATCCTCCATGGCTTCCAGCGTCAGGCGATTACGCTCCTCCTCCTGGGCAAGCCATGCAGAAAGCGCCTGTTTGATAACCCAGCCCCGGGAGCGTTCCAGCCTGGCGGCCATCTGGTCGACTTTATCAGCCATAAGTAATGGCACATGCGCGGTAATTACTTTTGTTGCTTGTGCACTATTTTTTTTCATTTGCATATCCGATTAGTTGTTAATCATATTTAATCATAGTGATTACTTTCAGACGGAACAAGGCAAATAATGCGCGTCAGCGCATGTAAGGCGGCATACGGAGGTTATATGTAGCACAGGTGTAAAACCGCCGAAGCCCGGCGCAAGCCGGTATGGTCGTCCGAATATCACCAGTCCCCCTCCGGCCCTGCGAGGCCATGCGGCCTGTCAGCGATGAAAATGCCTCTATGCGCAGTCGGGGGATATCTCCGCGTTAGCGGGCCGTCAGGGCCGCTTACGAGCGTGCAGGGGGCGAAATTATTGTACGTCAGGAGCATTTTTTAACCGATGCGGATAAGTAACTGATTGATACATCGTGATCAGCTATCGCTTTTGAGTTATTGCCTTTCTCCTTATCGCATTTAGGTTATTTCATGTCTCTAAAGGTCTGCCAAACGCCGTATAGTGTTGGAGATAACATGAGTATCCTGAGCGGCGTGAAGATTAAAGAGAATACGTGGTTGGGATTTTGAGCATACATCCAATCTCGGCTATGTGCTCATATGTGCTTTCATTGCTTTTACCTTCATGTATTGATGCTATCAAATTCAATTTTTGCGCCGAATCAATAATTTCAGACGTTGATGGCACAAGGCGGAATCCGATATGGAATTTTTTGATATAGAAAGGCAAAGCTGAATGCTTCGCCATTAACTGAGCTGCGGCATATTTCAACTCATGGATGATTTCAGATATTTCAACAGCACAAGGATTAGCTAATTTAGCTTGGTTAGCTAATAACAGATTTGATATTTTTCCTAATTGTTTCCTGAATTCTATATAAGGTTCAATCGCGCTCTTTACAATGAGCTGACCACCAACAAAAACAAGAACACCAGTTATAACGGTTACAGCAGCGGACGAACTCATAACTTCACCTGGAAATTTAACCATAGAAGCTATCCTATCCTGAGTGTAACAGTCTGTCTACTGGACAGAAAATCCTGTACGTCCAGTCTGTACTGGAATTATGATAAATGCTTACTTTAGAGATGCGACTGACAACAGCTTAGGGCTGTCATGCGATTAAGGATGTGTATGGAACTGGATACTGATGCAGATTACTTCGGGCATAAGCGATGTAGGTTACCCAGTTACGCATCAACTATGGGTTGAAATCATGGCGGAGTCTGCGCGGAACTCTGAATTGCAGAAAAAGTATATATCCAGTTATATCATCATGCGGCAAAGTCTTGCGGGGATATTAACCTTGAGGAAGTCACGATTATTCTTTTTGCCTTTATCGACGGCTTAATCGCGCGCAAGGCTATAAACGCATCCATCTCATTCAACTGCGACCTGCCTATGTTTTTTGATTTGATGTCAAAATTATTGAAATAATGCTAAGCAGCTTTAGTCAAAGCAATAGCCTGTGATTCTCAAATGACCGCTCTTCGTTCATATCGGACAATCAATACAACCCTGTTAGAAATATGCCTTTTGGTTGAGAAACAGGTTGTAGGTTAAGATGGTATCTTTTCGGAAAAGAAAACGGGCGGTTGCCCGCCTGTCTCCTTCATGCCTCATCCACCGTAATGCACCACATTGTCAACTATCCACGCCGGGCTGGTAACGTTCGGCAGCTCGTCGTCATCTGTCGGGTGAGCCCATTTCAGTTCTCCCCACAGCACATCAATGAGCTCACCACGCTCATATCGCTGCCAACCACAAAAATTGCAGCTCTGTTCGGCATACCAATACTCCAGCGTACAGCTGAAACGGCTGCTTAATTCTGCAACAACGGCGTTCTCCCAGTGACTCCACTGCGTGTCGAAATCCACCTGAATAAAGTCTTCTCCCGGACTGCTGAGATCTAGGTCATCTAATCAATGCCAGTCGCAATCTGCGACGCAAACAAAAGGGAAGCGCGAATCGGAAAAAAGCCAGAATTCATCTTGCAGCCTTACACGAACAAGTAGCCAATGCCCGTGCTGATTTTCAACACAAGCTCTCTCGTGAAATTGTCTACGAAAACCAAGCGGTAATTGTGGAGGCGCTGAAAACAGCCAACATGATGAAAAACCCCAATCTGGCAAGAGCTACATGTGATGCAGGCTGGCACGGCTTCATCACAAAGCTGGAGTACAAAGCAGCAGAAAAAGGCGTTCACCTGGTAAAGCTCGACCAGTGGTTTGCCAGTTCGAAAATCTGCCATTGTTAAGGTTACAAAATGCCGGAAATGCCCTTCATAAACGCATCTGGCGATGCCCTGATTGTGGCGCAGAGCATAACCGTGATGTCAATGCGGCCTTCAATATCCGGCAAATAGGAATACTGGAACTAAAGGCGGCGGGACTCGTCATCCCTGCTCATGGAGGCCAGCATAAATCCGTCAAACTTACACAACGAGCGAAAAAAAACACTAATCGCGAAACTATGTTAACTACACGACACGTGGTGATTTCAACATGAAAGATTTTGAGTTTATCGTTTATAATCAATAAAATACCACAATAAAAATCATGGTGAAATAAATATCCTCCGGTATAGCCGGAGGTTTTTCAAATGCGCCTATAAGGCTCTCTTACCAGCCGCGCCCTAACAGGCGCACACGATCTGACATTTGCATCCAACTTCGTTACTTACGGCCTGTAAACGGGCTGCCCGGATAGGGAATCGATAACTGCTCTCCCATTTTATCCTCTTCAAGCTGGTGCTTTATGTAATCCTGTATCTTCGCCGTGTTCTTACCCACCGTATCGACGTAGTACCCTCTGCACCAGAACTCCCTGTTCCTGTATTTGAATTTCAAATCACCAAACTGCTCGTAAAGCATCAGACTGCTTTTCCCTTTCAGATATCCCATAAAGCCGGATACGTTCATTTTGGGCGGGATCTCCACAAGCATATGGATATGATCTGCACAGCATTCAGCTTCAAGAATCCGTACGCTTTTCCACTCACACAGCTTTCTCAAAATACTGCCTATTGCTCTACGCTTCTCTCTGTAGAACACCTGTCTTCGGTATTTTGGCGCAAAAACTATGTGATATTTACAGTTCCATCGGGTGTGCGCTAAGCTCTTTTCGTTCCCCATTGGGACCCCCTTTTGATTTCTTGTTTGACACTTGCAGTTGCCAGACCGCAAGGTGTTTTAACAAATCAAAAGGGGTTTTAATAACTGGCTCAAAGCTGAAAGCTTTCCGGAACCCCCAGCCTAGCTCTGTCTCTTGATCAGATCTCCTGATCAAGAGACTTCATCACCAGGTAACCCTCAACCATATCCTGAAGTCTGAACCTGAACCGCCCCGGGAATCCTGGAGACTAAACTTCCTGAGAAAGAGGTAAACAG
>OGJK01001313.1_pt1 | contig 22963 bp, 18 predicted proteins | sample 1571961 | NCBI WGS metagenome assembly OGJK01 (sample SAMEA2582120, study PRJEB24529) | metagenome | biome: Human gut stool | place: China | collected 2011 | reverse complement strand
AACCTTGTTTTTAGTTACTCCTGCACGGAAATCTATTCGGTTTTATAGAGGAAAGGTAAGCAAAACTTTCCAAACATGGAAAATTGTAGACAAGAAATTTGAACTTATAAAAAGTTAAAGGCAAGACTTGGACTCTTAATATTTCATAATAGCAAATAGAGTAGCTGCCTTAGTAGTCGCTAAACACAGCCTTTTTCGACATGCACATTTTTGTACCATTTACCTTGTAACTGTTTGATAATCAGGCTACATTTATTTCCCACATGAATTATTTTCCTTAATATATTTGCTTAAATCGTTTTTTTAACTAAGTTTGCACCTATATAAACCGAATTATCTCTAATCGTAAACCATTTAGAAGAATAACTCTCTAAACCAATAAAATTATGAAGAAAAAACTAATCGATGAGTATTTTAGCATCATGCTAATTGCCTTGATAGCAGTTGTGGTGTGTGCATCATGCTCTAAGCCACAAGAGGGAAAGATTGAATATATACCTTTCCAAGAGACGAAAGACGGTAATTGGGGTATGATTTCTATGGATGGTAAAGTCTTGTTCAATGATGAATTTAAGGCAAAACCGACTGTAGTTCGTGATGGCAGATTCTTTGTCAGAACGAAGGAGGGCATTTGGGAAATGTACGACGCTAAAGAAAAACCGGAAAAAATAGGAACCGACTATGCTCATACTTCAGGCTTTTCTAATGGCAAGGCACTGGTTGCGGAAAAAGGCAAGCCCGTATCCATCATAGACACACAGGGCAAGACCATTAAGTTACTTGACAAAATCGAAGGAAAGGAAGTTGATGGAGTACGTTCTTTCGTAGCAGGGTATGCTGTCTTCATGACAACCGACTCTCTATGGGGTGTGATCAATGATAATGGGAAATGTGTGGTTAAGCCAGAGTATTACTCGCTTAACGATTATGGTGATGGTAAATTTATTGGTGTTAATGTCAAATATAAAAAAGACGTTATAAAGGGAAAGAAAGACAAAGTTAAGATTTCTGTTCTTGACACATCTGGGAAAGAAGTCCTTAATTTTTCTGCTAACAAGTATGAAAATACAGGTTTTGCTTTTGTAGATGGTAAACTTGCAGTAAGTGTAAAGAAAGACGGCAAAGAAATTTGCGGAATCATCGATGATGCAGGTAATTATGTTGTCAAACCAACAACAAAGTTGAAAAGCATTGGCACAATACATGGAGACGAATTTACATACAACAATGGAGAAGGATGGGGATTGATGAACGTCAAGGGCGAGACATTAGTCCGCGCTAAGTATGAGTATCTGTATTATGACGAAGATAACATTCTTATTGCCATGAAAAAAGATGGTGATACGTACGAATACAAGTATATTGACAAGGAGGACAATCAAATAGGTTCCGACACATATGTTACTGCCACCCCCTTTTCTTCTTTTGACGGGCAACATGCCCTTGTTAAGCCAAATGACAAAATCTATTCTATCATAGACAAAAATTGCAAGCAATTGGATGGCCTGCCTGATATTATTGATGTTGGTAATTATGTCGGTGAGAACTATATCGAGAGTGACTATATAGACATCAAGAAAATGGTAGATGGCTTTGGTATTACTCAAAATGGAATAGCTGGTCTCACTTTTAGCTCATCGCCTAAAGAAGTTGTAAAAACAGAAGTCGCTAGTGGGTATGCCATAGGAGATGAGAATCATCTATCTGGTACTCCTTATTGGTATGACGTGACAAATAAAGTAACTTTCTCAAAAACCGTAAATGGGGTAAATGGCTCGATAGAAGTTTCTTTTCCTAACAATCTAAGTAGGCAAACGTACCGCACACGTAGAATAATTGATTATACTTTTGAGGATTGGTATTGGTATCACGATGAAAAAACTCCTACAGGTTATGTTTGGAATAAGATTACTCCTAAGTTTTTCACTCTTACCATAGACAATGATGGGAGAATGCACGGGAAACTAAGAGATTTACTAAAGACTCTGATTGCGAAATTTAAGACATTTGGAACAATTGCCAAACAAAATGACGGAGCTGCTGTATTCACCTTAAAAAACAAGTTGCGTGCTGTCATCTGGATGGAGAAAGACCATGTCTCAGTTTCTTGGGGCAATATCAGGCCTGTAAAAGATATTGACATAAGTAAATATGAAGATGTTTCAGAAGAGGACGATCCTTCTTACGTTTCATATGGTTACCTGAATGGGCTGTTCCCAGACACATCAGCTGACGCTGACACTGTGGCTGTTGATACAACAGCTGTTGATTCTGTAGCTGTGTATTAAAATGTTTCACTGGAAAATCAAGCAAGTAAAGGGATGCACGGATAAGCATCCCTTTACTTTTAGGATTATATCTACAGACTATCCTCACATTTTGTCAAACAAACGAGTTTGAAGCCTTGTAAAATTACTGATAGAAGATATCAGTAATGTCATTAACAAGTAAAACGCTTCATAGTCTTTTTTTGTAAGTTAGTCATCGCTATCATCAGAGTCATCGTCATCAGAAGTGTTGAATTGTAGATACCTGCCAGAGACGACTTGCGTTTTGCCGTTCATCCAAGTAAGCACTATCTTGGTGATGTTCATATTTGAAGCATCACCTGCTACAAAATATGGCGAACTATCCCATGACCAACTGCACTTTTCCCCCTGTTTGACGGGACCAGTTCCTCTGAAGTATCCTCTACATCTTACATCTCCAACATCATTGGTCACCACAAAGTAAACGGTGAGGTATCGAATAGTCTTTGGATTGGTGTTTACATAATCGATATTAAAGGTAATCATAGAATATTCATCATCCCATCCCCAGTCATCAACATAGCCAAATGGGGCAATACGTTTCACTTTTGAAATATACCTATTGTTATATTCCCAGCCTAGATAATTGACAACATCGTTATAGTCAACCGTATCGTTAGTAAGACTGTCTTTAAAGACCTTATAGTGGTACTGGAAGTCTTTGTTAGAAGCTAAATCTTCTGGTATTTTAGCTTGATGGGTACTCAATAGATCCAATCCTAAGTCTTCTCTCTTTACCGTATAAAAATAGATAGAATCATTTTTGATACCGATACAATTCGTTGTGTCATCCGAGAATGACTCATCGCAGATAGTACACTCCAACGACACATTATTTGTAGGTACTCTTCTCCAGTCGTGCGTGTTTCTGTACTCATCTGCTTCCTTCTTTACTCGTGCTAAATACTGCTCATGCTTGCGGACACGCTCAATAGAATCTGCCCGCACCTTTGCAAGTGAATCCTGTATGAAAACTCTACGTTGTTCATTTAACTGTGTGAACTTATCGTCCAATTGCTTGGAGTATTCAGCTATCATTTTGTTCAACTCATCACCTTTTAATTGGGGCACCGACTTGTCTTTTTTGATGATTTTTGCATCGTCTTTATTCAATGTGATGGCTACGTTGGCATTGGTAGTGAGCACGTAAAGGGTCTGTGCTTTCTTGTCAAAAGCGTATTGCTTTTGAATTCCACTGACCTCATTAAGCATTTGCTCGCTGCCACGATAATAGAAGCCTTTGCTGCCCTGAAGGTAAATGACCATTGCACGACGCGACAAAGAGTTGGTAGTGCCGTAATATTGGGCACTGACTGGAATACTGGATATTATTACCAGTAGGAAGATTAGAAGTTGTCTCATATGTTAATATTTATTGTAATCTGAATGATATCGGGATGTTGTACTTCACACGTGTTGTTGACCCATTATGTTTGCCTGGTATCCATCGAGGCATTGCTTTTGCCACTCGTATGGCTTCTTCGTCAATTGATGGTTCAACAGAGCGCGCTATTTGGAAATTACTTAGTGAGCCATCACGTTCTACTACGAAAGACACAACAACACGACCTTGAATGCCATTTTTTTGTGCTTCAACAGGATATTTAATATTATCAGCCAAATATCGCATCAAAGCTCCCGGTCCACCTGGGAAAGATGGCATCTGTTCCACCACTTCATACACTTTGGGCTTATTGTAAAATAAACTTTTAGAATTGTTGGAAGATGATCTTATTTCGTTACGTGTTCCATTATCATTCTCCCCTGACATTATTAAGTTAAAGTGTTTGCTTACCTTAGGCACAATGATGTTGTCAGTTAATTTCTGCCCATCAATAACAAAAGACATTTTGTGTGTTCCCGGGGTCAGATAATTAACTCCATCCAATTTTGCGGGTAACCCATCCACCATCAAAGAGTCAATATGGACGTTGCAAGAAAACGTGACCTTTGATTTGTTTCGAATACTCTGTAATGCCACAATGATGTCAGACTTCAGGTCTTCTACCACGTTTGGTGCTTTGGTGATGGATTCGTAACCATCTTTGCTGATTTTCACCTTTCTTTCTCCAATCAGCACATCGTTGAGTATCAAAGGTGTGGTTCCCATAAGCTTGCCATCAACAAACACGTTGGCACCGACAGGCCGACTATTGACGTTGAGGATGCCATAGATGGGTGTCGGTGCAGAGAGACTGACAACTTTTGTTTCTCCTTTGTGGATTTGTATGCTTGTTTCATAAGGACGATATGACTCTTTTCGAGCCTCTATTTTATAGAGACCTTCTGTCAGTCTTCCTTTGAATAAATTGGAGCCCTTGTCCTCATCATTGATATATATATGGCATCCACTTGGAGCAGTGACTTCGATAGTACCATATAGTGGAGACATGGGAATATCCACGTCAGACTTACCGTCTATGACATTTATAGTAGTATCTTTTGTCTCATATTGGGCGAGCTTTATTCTCAGATTGTGGTTGCCTTTCAGCAGTTTGCCCGTTTGAAAAGGAGTTGTCCCCGCAGGTGACAAGTTATCGTCGATATATACCGAAGCACCATGGTCAGGAGTGGTCGATATAAATAGAAGTCCGTAGTTGGGTGTGAGCGATACATTAAGCGTTTGCTTTTCCTTTCCCATATTGATGATGCCCTGTTCTTCTTTGTAATATGGATCTGAGACGGAATAGTTGTGCTTACCATAGGTAACGAGCTTGGTTACAACACCTTCCTCCACTGGTACTTCCACACCATCTATCTTTACAATTGCTGATGACGGGTTTACATTCATAATAAGATACTGGCCACCAACATCATGTTTGACGATGGTTTCCACCTGGTCTGTAGTCAGTATCATTTCATACGTCCGTGCACCTTCTATAGAGACTGGAAAGTCATAATCCCGGAGTACACCAAGAGTTGGGTGAGATATGGTTATACGTCTTACGCCCCTTGGTACATATACCCATATCTCAGATGGCTTCTGCATGGTCTTTACAACACCCAAAGAGCCACAGTCAAAGCTAAAGCCGGTTTGGTTGGTGACTACTTTTATCAGTGCAGCCTTCTCACCATTCTGGTCCAGTTCATAGGTGCCATTAGTATTGGCTGTCAAGTCGTTGTCCAACATTCGAAACGATTTGACATTGATGTTCTGTGCTTGAAGCAATACGCAAAACAAGTTGACTAGCAATATGGAAATGGTGCGTTTCATATTCTTCATAATTTACCAAAGTTCAACTGATGGTTTCACACCCTCGTATTGAGGCATGCATTGTCCTGCTTTCGCCCCGATATAGGTTGGATCGCATATCAGATACTTACTATTGTCCTGATAGATGTAGCCGTCGCCTTTTATGCTCTGGTCAGAGAATCGGATCGCCGTAGCCTCATGGTTGGGATAATAGAGGAGATGAACATCCAAGTGCAACAGGTTGCGGACAAGGAATGCCAGCAGCACTGCTCTGTCTTCGCAGTCATTGGCTGGATAATAGAAGTTCTCCTCTACAAAATACGGTTTCTCGTACCCGAACTGCTCACCATCGGTTTCATATTTGAATGCGAATTGTATAAAGTGCAAAAGTTTGTTGACAGCCTCTGACTCGGAAAGCCCGGCTAATTGTGGAGCTACTTGCTGTAGTATGTTTTTGCGGAATGCAGGTGACAAGCAAGAAGACGCATAAACAGGAACATCGGTTTCCACATAGTCTCTTGCAATCGCAATTGCAGTCGAAGGCACACTTCCTGTGATTGTGATATGCCCATCAGTTTTAGTGAATGCGTTCTCAGCTTGTGATGGTATCTGTGGGTAGTCCAAGACGAGACTGAAAGCTTTGCCCAAATTGGTATTTTGTGGCAGTTCACAAGTGGAAATAGAGCCAATCTTCCCAATGTTTTCCCGACCTGTTCCACCCAGGAACACATAATACCTGATGCCGTCGATGTTTAAGAAAGGATGGCCATATACCGTTTGCTTGATAGGTACTAAATGAACCATTCGTGAGCCACCTACACAGGCTATTCGAAGATTCATACCCATATTGACCAAGAGATAATGGCTAAGCACCATGCTGGAATTGATGTCATCAGGATAAACAGCGTTGCTATAGTTCCTAACAAGTACATACGTGAGCCAGTCATTCAGATGGTATGCAATTCGTAATTGGTTCAGCGATGGAAGTATCTTATCCGCTAAGTCAGCGTTTTGGTAGTCTTTCCAAAGTCTGCTTACGTCATTACCTTTTGTAGATCCCAGCCGTTTCACAATCACTTTTGGGGCTTGGGCGTTTACCGTATAAAATCTAAAGCTTATATTCTCTTGTAATGGATTCGGCACTTCGGGCTTTATCTGTATGGGTGCCGATGGCTCTGGCTGAGGAATTGGCTTTCCGGGCTGCGGAATGGAAGCCATGGGAGTGTCGTCGACGACTGGAGCCTTGGGGGCGGTCTTCGGCTTGGAATGTGGGTAAAGGCTTTTGGCAGAAAACGTGTCGAAGTCTTTCCAAACAGTATCGATGAACTTGGCGTAGTTCTGGAGTATCTGACCACGATAATCAGAGTAGTCACTCAGCATCTGCTGACGAAACTGCTGATAGGATTCGCCATTCTGTGCAGCCACATTCCCAAAGCATGTGGCCAGTAACACAAGCGTCATTAGTCCTTTTTTCATGATACCGTTTTTATTTATTCGTTAAAAATCGCCGGGGCCATACAGACCGAACTTGGGGTCTTTCTCTGGTTGCCATGTACGGACTTTGATAAGAGGATGCTCCGGGTCGTTGATGTCCACCATCAAGAAGAGATAACCTTTGTCTCCGTAGTGTGTTGAGTAATAATCCTGAGCTATTTGAATAGCATACATCTCCCCCCCCTTGCCCATCTTGATAATATCATTGTTGGCAAAACGGATATTGACAAACTCATTGCTTGCAAAAGTCCTTGCAAGGTTTCTGATATACTCGTCCTTGGTCTGCCTATTGTATTTGATGATGTCATAGTTCCTGATGGTGGCTCCAGTCTCCGGGTTTTGGTACATCACTGGATTCCGCTTGACTACGCGGCCGGTGATAATGACGGCATCGTCATCGAATATCGTCTTGATGTAATCGAGACGTTTCAGAGCGTAGGCGGTCTTATAGTTCTCAAGGAAATCCATAATTGACTTTCGAGCAGTTTCAGACCAAACGACCTTACCCAGTACATCATCCTCTGCCTTCTTACCCAGGCCGAAAGCTATGTTTGAGATTTTTCCTTGGTCATTAAAGGTAAACACCAAATCCTCCACAAAGGCTTTTCTGATACCGTTCTTGAACGAGAAGCACATGTTCAGTCCTCGACCCACGGTACCATTCCCATCTTGATATACTTTATAGACCGGATTTCCTACGACCTTTGCTGAACCGTACTTGATCAATCTGTTGTAGATTTCCAACCCCTCAGGAGTAAACAGATTATCGGCAGCATCGTAATTTCTATTCCTCACTGCATCAGCAACTTGTGCCATCATCTTTGCATATTTTTCTCCGCCATCTATCGGTTGCTTCAAGGTAATGCTTGAATTGGTTGAGTTGGAAAGAGCCTGTAATACTTCGTTTCTTTTGCTGCTTTCTTTTGCCTTGACATTCGTGTAAGCGGCTTTGAAGGGAACAGACTTGATGGTGTTCATGACGCTCTCTATCTCCGGGTCGATATGCGCCTGACCACGATACTCAAACTCATATTTAATCTGATATTGTTTCAATGTTGAAGAAGAAGGCAACTCCAAGATGCCTACACCGTCCTTCGCACTGTAGATGTTGCTCCATCCCGTACCGTCGAAGTAGGTATAGTCCAAAGACGAGACGGGCTGGCCGTTGTATGAGAACGCGATCTCGGCATCGTCGCCATTCTTGCGGATGTAACTTGCTTGAATGTTGTCAAGCACGGAATTAATCTTCTCAGGCAGCCAGACAGACAGCACCTGCTGCTTGCCGTCGCTATCCTCTCCTGTCATGTCATTGGGATGCTGCAAAGACCTTAAAAGGGTGTATGCCCAGTAATAGCATCTGAGAGCATCGTCAATCTTTAGGTTCTTTTCAGCCTTATTCCCTAAATCTATCAGACTTCTTATCTTTAGTTTCCTCGACTCGAATATCTTCTCTATTTCTGACTTCTTGATCCATCTGCCCACATGTGCATCTGGCTCATTCTTCAGTATGATGCGCTCTGTGTTCGTTAGTGTAGCTTGAGAGTACGTCTGAATGGTAGACTTGAAATCTGAGTTGGAAGTTAACGAACCATTTGACACCGTTTCGTTATCCGACTGGTTGGTAACAGAAGACACGTTGACGGCTATCTTGCTAATCAAGTCAGACAAAGCTTGCTTGTCAGCTTCCTCGACAGTAGCCCCATAGCCTTCACCATACAAGTAAAGTGAACTTGACTTTACTGCATCCCAACTTTGTGCATGGATGGCAATCGTCGACATCCATAACAACAACAAACAGATAATACCCTCTTGTGTTTTCTTCATGCTCTCAAGTCTTGGTCTTGACACTAACTTATTTGAGTCAGTGCCAAGACCGATAGTTATTTAATCCTTCTTAGAATTGTCTTGTTCTTTTTCAAAGCCTTCCTGTACGAACTCGCTTACCTTCTTAGCGTATTTCTGGGCAGCCTGACTTTCTTTCAGTGCATTCTCCATGGCACGGATGCGAGCTTTTGTAGCAGCATCTTCATTAATAATAAAGTATGTCTGCATGGCGTGAGTTCCATCCTTAAAGTCTTTGACCACGGAGAAAGACTCTTGCATCTCGCCCTTGATTTCCTTCTCTACCAAGGTCTCATAGGCAGAATAGAAATGGTCGAACTCTGCCGACACGTCATCAGCGTTGCCGGCGATGTCGCTGACAATACGGCCTTTGACATGGCTACCGGCCTGACGGGCGTACTGGTTGCAGGCATTGTTCACGGCCATCTGCTTGCCCACGTTCATACTCTTGAACTTAGAGGCTTCGCCCATCACCTCGTAGCCGTTCTCTCCTAACTCTTCAAGTTTGGAGTAGTGACTGAGCAGTGCGACTTCCAAAGAGCGTGTGCTGCCATAAAGTCTCCAGCCTTCTTTCTTGAACTGCTTCATCTTTGCTTTGTACTCCTTCTTCAAAGCCTTCTGCAGTTGCTTGTTGATCACTTTCTGCGTCTTTGTCATCGATTGAGCAGACGCTGTTGTGGCGAATGGTGCAGCCAACACCAATGCCATCAAGAAAACGATAATCTTTTTCATAGAATGTATTTATTTTAATGTTAATGCGAGGCGAATACCGATATTACTATCTTTATAATCTCTGTCTGTAGAATTATAGTATGTGCTAGTTATTATTATTCTAGATTCTTGATTAGAATAGCATCCCCCACATGCATAAAAACTATAGGCATAGTAGTTACTTGGCTTCGTTGAGGTCCATTCCCATGCATTTCCACTCATATCGTATATACCTAATTCATTGGGTTGCTTTTGCTTAACATTTTGCATAGTAGAACAGTTTCCAACAAACCATGCAACGTCTCCAGGCGTATTACTTCCACTATATGTGAATCCAAGAGATTTTGATCCACCTTTAGCCGCATATTGCCATTCTTCTAATGATGGATATCTAAACACAAGGGAGGTCATAGCATTAAGTTTTGACATAAAATCCTTGAATTTGTCATAGGAGATATTAACTATTGGCTTATTCGGTGTTGTCGTAGTTCCATCTGTAACAGCGTAATACAAACCTTCCGTAACCTCAGTCTCGCCGATTAAGAAAGACTTGTCTCCCCAATCGACAGGAATCATCTTGAAAGTCACACCCTTAACGTTAAAGTTCAAGCCTGTAGCCCAACCATTATGCTCGGCATCTGTAGGTATGTCGAGGTAGCCGCTCTCCCCAGTCTTATACATACTTGTGGAGCATGCCATTGTATAAGCCTCACTGGAGTTGGACACCAATCCGATGGTTGGAGCCTCGCTATCCGAGAAATAGCCATAAAGATAGGGCGTTGCACCCGTTGAGGATGATACCGTATCTTTAACGACTGCTGTGGTCGTGAAGAAGTTGTTGGATGCTACGTCGTAACTAGTAACTAGTATCTAGTATAATGTGTGATACCCGTTACAACAATCGGCAGGCCTTTTGTGCCCTTGAAGCGGATACGACCTGTCTTGGGCTTCAAGCTTGCGGTGACAGTCAGCGTATTACCATCCAAAAGATAAGAGCCGCTCTTGTCCTCATAGATGGCACTGCGGTCATTCAACTGCACTGTAGAACTGTTGGCAGCTACCGCATCTTCAAAATAGTATGCTTCACATGTAGAAGCAACTCCGCTGGCGATGGTTCCATAATAGTTAACCGTCCAAGCATTCTGGGCCTTATCATAGGTGGCACTTCCAGATACTATCCCTTTGTCGGTCTTGAATTGCAGGTAAAGATGCGCACCATTGGGCCAGTCATAAGTCCCGGAAGCGCGTGTGCTTTCTTTTGCCTTAGCCTGAGAATTCTGATCAAAGCCTTGGCAGCCACCTACAAACTTCATCGTGACCGTGTTCAACCCTTCCTTTTGGACAGGAGGAGAAACCAGGTCATTGTCAGACGACGAGCAGGAGGTCATCAGTGCGAGTGAGCATCCCAACAGGAAGGTTGCACTCAAAATTTTGCCTAATCTCATATTCATTGTTTTTTAATTGTTATTCCAATTGTTGTCATTGCCATAGTCCGTTCTTCCTATGTTGGAGTCGCTGTTATGACTATCGTTCCAGTTCTTGTCACTTCCATAATTATTTTTATTAAGGTCGGAGTTGGACTGATGATTGTCATTCCAGCTCTTATCCGTATCATAGTTAGTGAAAGTAATCGTTCCCTTTGAGGTGTTCTCTACGTTCCAGTTTTTGTCAGAGGAGAAGCCCTTCACCGTCAATGTCGCGTTGTGGCCTTTGAAGAGATTCCAGTCTTGGTCTGTCGTGTAGCCGCCAATCGTGAAGGTCGCACCGCTTGCCACCTGCTTCACCGGAAGAACAACTTTAGCAGCACCTTCTTCCAAATCGGTTAATTCGATGGTGATGCTGCCTGTTCTGTCACCTTTGGTGTTGTTTTCTGAGGCAGTTACAGTGAATGTATAATCCCCCAGCTTGTTGATGGAGAACCATCCGCCTTCCTGCGACATCTTGAATTTTCCGTCGGTGTTAATGGTCGTCAAAGTGGAAGTGCCACCACCGGCAAAGAAGGTGAAGTCGGAGCGATCCACAGTAAGATAGCGTCCGGCCTGCTCATAGTTCAATCTCACCGTACCGGCATTTGCACTTACTACATCTACATACGCAGCTCTCGAAGAGGTCGTAGCGTTGTCTCCAGCACTCACTTCAAATTTTGCATCTCCTTCTCCACTAGTTTTGCTGACGCCTAACCAAGATTTGCTGTCTTCAACCGCTGCCGTCCATTTGTCGTTAGTCGAAACATCAACTGATGACGTCCCACCATGAGAAGTGAACTTCAAGGCTTCCGAGGTTACATTAAAGTACTTGCTTTGTTGGTGTACGGCGATCTGATAGGTCTTGTCAAGCATGGTGATGTTGATGTAACCTATACGCTCTGAAGTGGAAAGGTTTTCTTTGACAGAAATATTCAGATCAGAATTTCCGTTTGCCGTCATAGGTGAGAACGACAGCCAATCGTAGTTATCTTGCGGTGTTGCCGTCCACGTGCCTTCAGCGGTAATCTTCACGCTTGCAGTTCCTGCTTTGTCAGAGAAATTAACCAATGTCTCATTCACAGAAAATTCCTTTCCTGCTTGGTTGACTGAAAGCGTGTCTTTAATGTTGCCGGCAACAGATGTAAAGTATATATGCCCCACTCTGTTTGAGAGGGAAGGATTGTCGTCGACTGATACAGTGACATCTTGTTTTCCACTACCGGAAGATGGGTTGATTGACAACCATGTAGCATCTGAGGTTGCCGTCCACTCGGTGTTACTCTGAACGGTGAGATCATAAGAATCCTTACTTGAAAGCATCTCGATACTCTTACGTATATCTATGTAAATACCGCGTTGAGTAACAAGAACACTTCGTAGTTGTGAGTCCCCGATTTTGAAATAAACATGGCTAGTCCTGTCCGATGTAGAAGTGTTTGGCGCAGCGGAAATTTCTATCTCAGTGGTACCAGAATTGCCTTTGTTTGGAGAGACTTGAATCCAACTTTCATCCGTTGTTGCAGTCCAAGAAGCATCGGAGGTGATGGTAAGCTTGTAAGTTCCAGCCGTATTCTCAAAATTCAGATAGCTGTCAGAGGTGGTGATGTTGGGCATGTCTTCCTTCACCTCTATGGTCACATAGGCATTATATCGATAATTCAGCCTTACATACCCAGTCCTGGTCCTCCCGGAATTATTCTCTTTGGCCGTAATGTCTATGCTTTTGCCATCTTCACCAACTTTGGCACTGAGCCAACCATTGTAGGCAGAACTGTAGTCATAGTCGATGTCAATAGTTGGCGTGACATTTGCTGTGTATTTTACATTTTGCGTTCCACCTTTTCCATCGAAGCTGATACTCTTAGTCTCACAGTCCAGATAAGGAGAGGAAGCCTCTTGGGAGACACTAATGCCTGAGCGAATGCCGTAAGAAGGATTTTGTGATGTCAAGTAGAATACAGCTGTCCTGGTTTTATCACCAGATGGATTTTGAGTGGCATTGAAAGTAACATTATCGTTTTGGTCGCCTGATGCCTTATCAGCCGTAATCCAATCTGCCATGTCAGAAAACGTCCATGGTGTCGATACAGATTTGATGTTAGCATTGAAAGTCTGCTCCTGTGAGCCAAGATTGAACTGGTTAGGAGAAATGCTAAGATAATGAGCATCTAACGACAGCCTTACGTTATCATCATCGAACTTCACGTCTTCTGTGCAACTGCAGAAGAGCATGAAAATCAATGGTATGTATATTGGAAGTCTCTTCATCTTTATAAAAATTTAGAAATAGAAGTGCAAGCCCAGAGCACAGTTGAAGCCAGTTCCCCAACCTTTGATCTTGGAAGATACAGCCTCTAACTTTTCGTAGGTCTCACCTTTTTTCAGAGCCATCGTATATTCTGGAACGACAACCATGCTGACTCCTCGCGTCAAAGCAAATTCAATCTTGCAGTCAGCACATCCTGTCACGACATAAGTGGCCTTGTCATCATCATTAATATAATTAGCAAATGTATTGTCTACAAAGTTATATGACACATCACCCTCATTTGCTTTTAATGAAAGTTCACTACTTCCACCACCAATTTGCGGGGTAATTCTCCATCTTCCTCCTAATTTTATGGCATAGCCAATCTTTCCGCCCCAATATTGCTTCACCTTAAAAGTACAGCTTGTTGGAGCGGAGCCATTTGAGTAATTAAGATATACATCTTCGCTCTTGTCGATACCGCCGCGATATACACCTTCGAAATTCACATTGTGAATATTGAAACCAATGATGCCATAATAGGCAAGGAAAGTTCCGGCTTGTGCGCCACCCTCCATGTAGGACTCATTTTTTTTATAATAAATCCTATTCAGATTCTTATTAAATACCTCGTTGTCTGTTTTGAAATCTCTTGTCCAATTATTTGATGCATATCCTGCATGTTGATATTCTACTGTATGCTTACCAGATGATAAAATGTTACTGATAGGTGTAGTTCCAATATATGTGCCATCTATGATGACCTTTGAATTTTTGGGCTTTGATGTGAATTCCACTGCTACAATAGCCTCCATCCTAATGTCTTTCTCAAATGGGATGCCCTCCTTCAAATCAGCCGTGAAAGTTACTGTCTTATATCCCTTTTGGTGGACGTTGACAGTATGACTTCCTATCAAGATCTTATTATTACTATATGTACCATCTGACTTCTCCACATCTTGATTATCAACGTCAATAAGCACAGGCACACCATAGGTGTTAATTTTTAAAAGAGAGTATATAGGAGATGGGGCATCCAACAGAATGGATGTCTTGGAATCTTTCAATACATTAATCATCTTCTTTGTTGGACGGTGGCTAGGACGTTTGCATTCTACAACATGCTGCCCTGTACCCAGATTACCTTCATACGATCCGGTACCGACGAGTTGGTCATCTATCCAAATAGAAGCTTTGTCATCGGGAACTTTTAGGCTAACGACTCCATAGTCTGACTCCAAAGCTGGACTAATCGTATTGACAGTGCTGTCTTTAATGATAATCTCTTGTTCGTAAGTACGATAAAGTGGCTTGTTAATACGGATGATATGTGTGCCACTTGCTATATCAACAGGGGCGCTGCTAATATATCCTCGGGAGACAGTATCTACAAAGAGGTGAGCATCCGTCAGATCAGTACTATTATCAAATTTTAGCCATCCCCAAGCTTGTTTAAGGCGCACATTCCGAACAGTCTTTTCGTTTCTTATAGTTATAGTATCATCTAACGTATGGTAACGGTCAGCGGAAATGACATATCTATGTGTGCCATAAAAGACATTTTCATCGATTACACCATTACTAATGCTTTCTACTCTGCCATCCAAACCGACGGTCACATTCTTCGGCGAGATGTTCAATATAAGTCTCCCGGAATGTTTCTCATCAAAGACAGATGTCACAACCGTGTTGGTTGTAAGTTTCATGATGTATGTCTTTCCTTTCTCAATGGGTATGGGAAAGTCATAGCTCACCTCACCAAGTTGTGGATGGGCAATGGTTATCTTTTTCGCCCCATGAGGGATATATACCCACATCTCAGCGGTATGGTTATAGTCAACTTTTTGGACGGCCAAAGAGCCGATGTCAAAGGTAAACCCTTTTTCTGTTGTTTTGACTTTGATAATGGCACACTTCTCACCATTTTGATCTGCGAGCATAGTCCCCTGTTGGATAGCGGTTAAATCCTTTGGTGCCAGCGCGAAGTCTGAAACTGCTATCTTGTCCTGCCCAAATGCTACGAATGGTATTAGCAGAAAAAGGATAAATGTATATATAGTCTTATTCATTCAGCGTTGATTTATACTGCAAATTTAGACGTTTTCCATGAATAATCAAAATATTCACTTAACTAATATTTATGAATGTAACATTCTGTTAGTATGAAAGTATTAATACCGTTTGTTTTGCCCGCCCATAGGGATAGACCACGCCTTTAAGCTGTTGGTAGTAGAGGTAGGATAAATTTTATTACCATTTTCAACTCTAATTCTATTCTGCTCCTTATTGTTTTCTTCTTTTTTATATTCTCTTGTGTCTAGGCTTTTACTTTTTCCGAGTGCATGCTTTATCCTTTCAGTTTCTTTAGCTAATATATATGCTTCTTTTTTTTCTTTCAATCTTTGACGAAGCTCTGCTTTTTTCTTTTTTTTCGCTTGCCACTCAATTCGGCGGTCAACCTTTCTTGTAGGCTTGGCGATTCCTTTTGATTGTTTGTCATCATAGCTCTCTGCAGCATAATCCTGCTTGTCAATGGATTCCTCAGAATAGTACTTGCGAATTTCATTCAACGCTTGCTTTGACTTATCAGAGAGAAAATCAGCTAATTTCATAGATTACTTTAGTAAAGAAAGTCTTGTGTTATAGTTTTGACTGGATATTTAAGCATTGCTGTATCTTGTTGTCTTTCCTGCAATATGTACTCGGCCTTAATAGCTCTTTACGCCACTCCTATCAGCTCAATGTCGAAGATGAGTGTGGATCCACTGGAGATGCCGGGCTGGGAGTATTTGCCGTAACCCATCTCAGCTGGAATGTAGAGTTCCCATTTGTCGCCCACGTGCATCTGCTGAAGAGCGATTATCCAACCGTTTATCAGGTCGCTAAGTCGCATTGCAATCGGCGTGCCTCCAATGCTCGTATCGAACTTTTTGCCGTCGATTGTCCAGCCGGTATAGTGAACCGTGACAATGCTCCGTTTCTGAGGCTGAGCACCATTCGGGTCACCCGACTTCAATACTTTATAATAGATGCCATTGGGGAGGGCTTCCACTCCCTCCTCCTTGGCCTTTTCTTCCAACCACTTGCGGTTGGCGATGATGTATTCACGCTTAGACATGTACTATTCTTCTATTTAATCATCACTTTCTTTACTTCGCTAATTTTGCCTTTCTGTATTCTGCTCACACAGTAAACTCCTGCATTACCCGTGAAACTGAATTGTACGCTTTTTTGATTGGATGGCACAGCTACTTGCTTTACGTTTACTCCGTTGGCTGACGTTACAACGATGTTGGATCCGCCATTATTTTCGTCTGTAAAATTAATGTTGACGATCGCATTATGGTTCTGAGCAGTAGAAGACACAAACATGGAATTGGAAGCTACTTTTACCTTTTTAATATCCGATGTAGTGCGGTTAATCTTGTAGAACAGTGTGGCTTGTTTGTTATCACTATCATAGCCATCGAATGCCAAATATGTATTTGAACCAATGGTAATTACATATGCATGGTCGAGATCAATACTGCCAACACCTTCTCCAGAATCAAAATCTATGTCTTTAATAACATTTCCCTCACTTGATACAATTTGAAATCCTATCAAATAAAAATTTGAGTCTTCTGAAGTACATACAGTTTGTATGGTATCTATAGCCTCGCTGTTATAGCCTGTATTTATTTCGGACGAGTAACCCATTACATTGCTATTTTTTGACAATTTGAATTTAGGAATGATATACTCAAAATCCTCATCGTTATTAAACAATGTCTGAGAAGCTATAAAGTAATAGTTAGCACGTCCATCGCCAGAATTAAGGTTTATGTTACATAGACGTAAGCGATCAAGTGATTTTTGTTTGTTTTGAGTATAAGTATTTGTTACTTGCCAATCAGAATATTCAACTTCATAATTGGTTTTGCACTCATACATATTACCTTTACTTGCCAGCCAATATAATTTAGGATATTTCACTCCAAACGAGTTATATGCGAAATAAAGGTATTCGTAGTTGGCGTAATTAGATTTATAAGTAATGACGCTATCTCCGTTTTCTTGTACTTGTATAGTCAATGCCGATGGAGTAAAGCTTGGGTCTAACATGGACTGCCTTGATTGCCATTTTTCAAAGGGCATATTTAAGCTGGTTTGAGTTTTATCCACTTCCTTGACATTATTGACATGGCGCACCTCATCTTGGTATGTCAAAGAGTAATCAAAAGAAAAGCTCTTAGTCATATCAACTTGCTTGACGAGATTGAGGTTCTCATCATAAATCAAGAGATTCTTCTCGTCTGAGTTATCGTACATGGTAATCAAAGGTTTCCCATCATATGAAAACTCTTTAGGGATAGACAATGCATAATCGTATGGACTGCCCAGTTCCATTCTGCTTGTTATAACCATCTGCGCATCAGATACGGCCGCAAAAGCAACAAAGCACAGTAATAGTAAAAGTTTTCTCATAAATAATTGAGTTTATAGTTTTCAACTCACAAAGGTAATACTTTTTTCATGAACTTGAATCTTTATGATAAAAAACATCGCAGAAAATTTCCTTTCAGCAATAGGAACAGACTTTTCTCACCTTACGTTGAACTCCTGAGTTTCGACTATCATATATTTTGTTGGCTTACACGAACGAAAGACCAATATGAATACCGAATTTTTGTTTCGAATGATTAACCCTAGCTGAAAAGTTGAGTAAAGTATCTGTTCCGCTTCTAGAAAGCTATAAAAATTGGACTTAAAATTTGGATTATAGAAAAACAAAGCTTATATTTGCAGAAAAATTGCAAATATAGGCTTTAAGTTATGATAATCCAATTTTCTATCGCAAATTATCTCTCGTTCAAAGAACCGGCGACGTTATCCCTTGCTGCCACTTCTTTGAGGGAAACAGAGGCTGATGCCAACGGAGCTACCTTTGAACTGGATGGTGTCAACCTTAGGCTTTTGAAAAGTGCCGTAGTTTTTGGAGCCAATGCCTCGGGCAAGTCCAACCTCATCAAGGCACTTCACTTCTTCAAGGACTTTGTATTCAACTCTTTCAAGGCATTGCAGTCGGACGAACAGATTTCTGTCGAGCCATACCGCCTGAATGCCGTCTCAGCGAAAGAGCCGAGCATGATGGAAATGGTGATGGCCGTAGAAGGCAGCATCTTCCGTTATGGCTTTGAGGTAACACCGACCGAGGTCTGTAAAGAGTGGCTTTACAAGAAAGCCTGCAAGCCCCGCTCCAAGGAGATTGAGCTTTTCTATAGGGAGAATGGGCAATTCAACGTCCATGCGAGGTATAGCCAGGCGCAAGAGCTCGTCAATAAGAAAATGATCCGGGACAATGCGCTACTGCTCTCCACGCTTGCCCAGTTCAATGACCCGACGGCCGTTGCTCTAATCCGGTGGTTAGGTGAGACACAATGCCTGACAGAGCAAGACGAGACCAACATTTGGAAAGATGCGCTCAAGCACCTTGACGACCCAAACATGAGGCAACGCATCGTGTCGTTCTCTCAATTTGCCGACCTTGGCCTTGATGACATCGAGAAGGTCAACAACCGTCTCGTGAGTACTCACGCGCTGTTTGACAACGACGGCAACAAGGCCGGTGATGTTTCTTTCCCTTTCGAGGTGAACGAGTCGGAAGGAACGCTCAAGTACTTCGCTTTTGCCTATCCTATCCTCCATGCTCTTGACACGGGTACAAGGCTTATCATAGACGAGTTGGGGGCAAAACTTCACCCTACTCTATTGGAGCACATTGCCGGTCTCTTCAACAACGCTTCGACCAATCCCCGCAACGCCCAGCTGATTTTCACAACACACGACACCAACCTGCTCAGCTCCCATCTTTTCCGTCGCGATCAGATATGGTTCACGCAGAAGGATATATACGGTGCATCACAGCTTTTCTCGCTTGCAGAATACAAGGTTCGTAGCAACGCGCCGTTTGAGCGAGACTATCTTTTAGGGAAATTCGGCGCCACTCCGATCATTGGCAACCCAAACTACGCATTGCAAGGATATGAGCAGCATTAATCATCGAATAGACAGAGGTTATGGGCGCAGAAGCGGATTGCGCCCCATCAAGCAGTCGTTCCTCATCATCACGGAAGGGGTGAATACCGAGCCGGACTATTTTACATCTTTCCGACTGACATCTGCCAACATACATGTTATGGGACAGGGCATGAGTTGCTTTTCACTCGTGAAAAAGGCAATAAGCATCAGAGACAACTTCAGAAAGAGAGGGCGCTCATATGACCAAAACTGGGTTGTATTCGACAAAGATGACAATCCTGACAAGACGTTCAACGATGCAATAACCTTGGCTCATAAAGAAAATTTCCGTGTAGCCTACAGCAACCAGGCTTTTGAATACTGGTTCCTGCTTCACTTCAAGAAATACAAAGGCTGCTTTACACGCATACAGATGAACAAGATGTTGGGCAAGATACTCGGCGAGAGCTACACGAAGAAGTCTGGCCATGCGGCTGCGCTCTATATGCGTCTTCTTCCCTTACAGCAAGAGGCAATAACAAGAGCGAAAGAGATCTTCAAGGAGATGTCGCATGGGAATCCGGCCAAAGAAGAATCCTCTACTACGGTATTCCAGCTCGTCGAAGAACTGAACAAGTTTCTATGACTTGACGTAAGACTGTAAAAGTGGCATTGCGTACTACGATGCGATATTCTTGTGGGCTCTGCATTGCATGTCTTGAGGGTTCGAGAGAAACGTCCCCAAGGAAGTGCGCAAATCCAACAATCTTTAGTTCCGTTCCAATGCCAGTGCAGGGGTGCAAGAACATATACATATAACCTTGCACCCCTGCACTGGCATTGTAACAGAAACGAATCTAAAAGATTGTTGCTCAAAGATTTGGAGGTTAGAACATTTTTTTGTAACTTTGAACCCATCAAAAGCGTTTGAAATCTGCGTGCTCTCTACGTAGTCTGTAAATAGTCTGAATTTGTTACAGTGGTGTTACAACGGACTTTAGAGAGTCGGCGAAATAGCTTATTTTCAGCGAGTTAGAGATTTGGTTACAAGTTCCTCTCTCTCCGCGGAAGCCTTTTTTGATAATCACCAAGTTATCACGAAGGATTTTTAAGGAATTCAGTTAATTGCCGTAAACTCAATGAGTTACGGCAATTTTCGTTTCTAAAAGTTGGAAAAATCAGGTTACTTGAAGATACCGACCGACGTCACGAGATACTCATTTTCGGCTACATTTTGGCTACAATTCTCAGGACTCGAGAAAACAGTGTAGCCAAGAGTACTCAATGATTACGCAATGATTATCTGAAAACTCTGTTTTACAACAATTTAAGTTTAACTTTGCAGCCCAGTAACAGCATCAAAAACAACGTGGCTACACGGATGTATGCTTTATCTTAAAATTTTTAACTTAGAGCATGGTTTTGGACCTGCAGTAAAAAAGTAGTTTTTATGAAATCAGTTTTCAAGGCAGCCTTCTATCTTAGAAGCAACCACGTCAACAAGGACGGGAAGTCAATGGTGATGCTTCGCTGTTCACTCAACGGCGAGCGTGCTAATTTCGGAAGCACCGGCATCGGTGTTGATCCGAAGGCTTGGGATTGCACCAAGTCACGTGTGAAAGGGAGAAACACGGAAGCCCTGTCAACAAATCTCCAGCTCTCCAATCTGGAGGACCTCGTTACCTCTATATATTATAAGTACGAGAAGACCGATATGCTGAGCCTCGAGCGCATCAAGCAGGACTATCTGGGCAAGACCGTCTCCACCGACACGATCATGGAGCTGTTCGAGACCCACAATGAGGATATCAAGAAGCAGGTAGGCTGCGGCGGGCTCAGCACCACCTCTTACAGTAAGTATGAGCTTGTGCGCAAGCGTTTCGCTGAAATGATTATGAAGAACTACCGCCGTAAGGACCTCCGCCTCACAGAGGTCACATCTTTTGTCATCCATGACTTCGAGCTTTATCTGAGAACGGAAATCGGCCAAAGCCCCAACACTGCCACCAAGACACTCAAGACCTTCAAGTCCGTCATCCTCTTTGGTATTCGCAACGGACTGATGACCAACAACCCGTTCGCCAACATCCGTTTCCACCTGAAGGGTGTTGACCGCGGCTATCTTGAGGATGATGAGCTCAACCGGCTCATGAACAAGGAGATTGGCAACAAGCGTCTTTCCTTTATCCGTGATCTCTTCGTGTTCTCCTGCTTCACTGGTCTGGCCTATATCGACCTGGCCAATCTGAAGGGTGAGAATATCGTGACGCTCAACGGTGTCGAATGGATCAAGGGCCGCCGTATTAAGACAGGCACACTCATAAATGTAGTCCTGTTGGATATCCCCAAGCGGCTCATCCTCAAGTATACTGATGACAAGCGCCGAAAAGAGCATCTGTTCCCCATCATCTCCAATCAGAAGATGAATGAGTATCTCAAGGAAATCGCTGCCATCTGCGACATTGACAAGAACCTCACCTGTCACATCGCACGCCACACCTTCGCTACGATGGCACTGAGCAAGGGCGTGCCTATTGAGTCAGTCTCCAAGATGCTCGGGCACACGAACATCCGGACCACACAGATTTATGCAAAGGTGACCGACAAGAAGATAGAGCACGACATGGAGGGACTGGCCGAGCAGATGGGCAAATTCAACAAATCAGCCGAAAATGGCCTGTTCGAGAAAAAGGAAGGATCCGACAAGTCAGTGAGTGCATAACGTCCTCCTACTTCCCTATTTATCCCTATTTATCCCTATTTTCCCTAAAGTTTGCAGGATATAAAGCAAATCATTAACTTTGCGGGAAAAAGGATATGCCGCCGGCAAAAAACTATAGAGGCGTCTCACTCTTCGGGTGTTGCGGAAATCTTCTGTAGCTATTAAGCCACAAGGCAGATAAGTAAGGCAGCACTGATTCATTCAATAGAAGAGACTGGAGGAACTAAAAAACCTTCAGTCTCTTCGCCTGTTATGAACGTCCTACACTTCATGCTTCCTGCTACATTTTAAGCAGCTACCATTTCCCGATTTATCCCTATATTTCCCGTTTTTCCCTGACGTTTGGATTGACAGAATTTTCTTATTATCTTCGCAAAAAAAACGAGAAAGCCTTATGAACAACAATGTCAGCGACCGAATTCTTACCATCAAAGATGTAGCAGAACTCTTCCACCGTGAGCAGAGTACAATCCGCAAACGAATGTGTAACGGCCAGCTACCCGGACGTAAAGTAGGAAGAAGCTGGTATGTTCTGGAGTCAGAGTTGTTTGATACCATAAGAAGTGTATAAACCTATAGTAACAGTAATATGCAGAAACAGATGAAAGGACTCAATGAGTTCCTCCTATCAAGAATGGATGGGATGAACAAGGCGAAATTCAACACAGAGTGCGGCCCCGACCTGCTGATGACCGCACTTGGCTATAACTGTATCAGACAGGAGGGCGAGACGAAATACTACAGAATCACCAGCGATGCGAGCAAGGTCTATGCCTTTACGGTCAACACCGTCAACAAGACGTGGCTTGCCAAAGACGGCAATCATGGCTGCACAACGGATCTGCTGAGCTATATGGACTATCTCCATCTCTCCCCTTCCAGTAACTGTACTGCGGAGACCTGCCTGCTCAATGCGCTGTACAAACCTGAGTTCGGGATAAGTTAAGTCTCTTGTATAGAGGCGAATCTTACTTTCAT